>Ga0209570_1000079_pt1 | contig 251032 bp, 247 predicted proteins | sample EBPBio172007_DNA_FD_185861 | JGI IMG/M metagenome (GOLD analysis project Ga0209570, IMG submission 185861) | Wastewater treatment Type I Accumulibacter community from EBPR Bioreactor in Madison, WI, USA - Reactor 1_9/17/2007_ DNA (SPAdes)... | ecosystem: Engineered > Bioreactor > EBPR >... | reverse complement strand
AGCTCGGCCGGGATGTGAAATTGCGGCTGTGCCGCCTGGTCCGCCAAAGCGGTGGGTTTGGTCTTGCGTGGCATTCATGCTCCTTGTCGACATGCTATGCCTCACACACAAAATTTCTGACAAGCTCCGCGTCGTGGCTGCAACAGTGGCTGGCAACGCGCTTGAGTTCTTCGATTTCACCACCTACGCGTTCTTCGCCGTTTATATCGGCCAGACCTTTTTTCCCGCTGACGAACCGCTGGTCACGGTGATGCTGTCGGTAGCGGTCTTTGGCGTTGGCTTCATCACGCGCCCTTTGGGCGGGCTGCTGATCGGCGCTTTTGCCGATCGTGCAGGACGCAAGCCGGCCATGCTGTTGACCATTGCGCTCATCACGGTCGGCACGATCGGCATGGCGCTCACCCCCTCGTACGCAAGCATCGGATTGGCGGCACCCATCATCGTCATTGCCTGTCGGCTGGTGCAGGGGCTGGCCCTGGGCGGCGAGGTCGGGCCGTCTACCACGTATCTGATCGAGATCGCACCCCAGGGCCGGCGCGGCCTGTATGGCAGCTGGCAGCTTGCCAGCCAGGGCATAGCCTCGCTGGCGGCTGGCATCGTCGGCATTGTGCTCACGCTGGCGCTAAGCAAGGAGCAGATGCTGGCGTGGGGTTGGCGTATCCCTTTCTTGCTCGGTCTGGCATTGATCCCCATTGCCGTCTTTCTGCGCCGCCACATGCCCGAGAGCCTCGAGCAGCCCACGCATAGCGGACCCATCAAGAGCCCGCTGGCCGATATCCGGCACCATCTGCGACCGATCATGCTGGCGCTCATGGTCATCCTGGGTGTGACGATCTCGACCTATGCGGCGATCTACATGACCACCTATGCCGTGACCACGCTCAAGCTCTCCGCGACGATCGCCATGTCGGCGACCATCGTATTCGGCGTGGCGACCTGGGCGGGTGCGCTGCTTGGGGGCTGGCTGTCAGATCTGTATGGGCGCAAACCCGTGATGCTCTGGGCTCGCGTGGCATTGTTCGTGCTGGTCTATCCGGCTTACATGCTGCTCATCGAGCACACCAGCGTTGCCACTCTGGCACTGGCGACTGCGCTGCTGGCATTGCTCACCGGCATTGGCGGCGCGCCAACGCTGGTGGCCATCCCGGAGCTGTTCCCCGGCCATGTACGCGCGCTCGGGCTGTCGATTGCCTATGCCTTTGGCGTGGCGCTGTTTGGTGGCACCGCGCAACTGGTGATCACCTGGCTCATCAAGGTGACCGACAACCCGGCGGCGCCAGCGCTCTACGTCCTTATCACCAGCTTGATCGCCATCGTAGGCATTCTGCTCATGCGCGAAACCGGCGGTGACAAGGAACTACAGAAATGATTACTAGGCGAATTTTGCCAGACTGTGAGTTCATAGCATGACTGTTCAAGACACCTTGCAGGCGGTACGCGCACACGAAGACGAATTCATTGCTTTGCGCCGTGATATCCATCAGCACCCCGAGCTGCCATTCGAAGAGCTGCGCACCAGTGATTTAGTGGCTGCGCGACTGCGGGACTGGGGTTACCACGTTGAGCGCGGCCTGGGCGGAACCGGTGTGGTCGGGCAACTCAAGCGTGGCGACGGCACGCGCACGCTGGGTCTGCGCGCGGACATGGACGCACTGCCGATCCAGGAAACCACGGGGCTGCAGTACGCAAGTCGCAACCAGGGCGTCATGCACGCCTGCGGCCACGACGGACATACGGCCATGCTGCTGGCGGCAGCAAAGGTGCTGGCAGAGCAGGGTGACTTCTCAGGGACACTCAACCTGATCTTCCAGCCGGCGGAGGAATACGGCACCAGCGACTGTGGCGCCGTACGCATGATGAACGACGGCCTGTTCGACAAATACCCATGCGACGCTATCTTCAGCATGCACAACATGCCCGGCTGGCCACAGGGGCACTTGATCTTTCGCGAAGGCCCAATGATGGCCTCCTCTGACAAGGTCTACATTACGCTGGTAGGTCATGGTGGTCACGGCGCTGTGCCGCACAAGGCAGCAGATCCGGTAGTGGCAGCAGCCAGCCTGGTGATGGCGTTGCAGACAGTAGTCTCGCGCAACGTCGATCCACTTCAAGCTGCAGTGGTTACCGTGGGGGTGCTGCAGTCCGGGCGCGCCAATAACGTCATCCCCGACAGCGCACATCTCGAGCTGAGCGTGCGCGCTCTCGACCCCGAAGTGCGCAGCCTGCTGCAGCAGCGCATTACCGAAATCGTTCACGCACAGGCGCAGTGCTTTGGCGTCAAGGCCGAAATCGACTATCGGCGCGGCTACGCGGCACTGATCAACAGCAAGGATGAAACCGACTTCGCCCGTCAGATTGGCACCGAATTGGTTGGCGCCGAGCGCGTCGTGCCGCAGGCCCCGCCACTCACCGGCAGCGAAGACTTCGCCTTCATGCTGGAGAAGCGCCCCGGCTGCTACCTGTTGATCGGAAACGGGGATGGCGACAAGCTGGGCGCCTGCATGGTGCACAACCCGGGTTACGACTTCAACGACGCCAACCTGGCCATTGGCGCTGCATACTGGGCGCTGCTGGCGCGGCGTTACTTGGTCTGAACGATGGGCCACGCCGCTTTGGAAACGCTCCAGGGCTTTCTGGTAGGGCTCGACGCGCGCATGAAGCGCGCACACAAGCGCGGCCGGGTGGCGCACTACATTCCGCAACTGGCCAGCGTTGATGTGCATCAGTTCGGGATCAGTGTGTGCCTGGCCAGCGGAGAGCGGCTGAGCGCGGGCGACGCTGCGACGCCGTTTTCGATCCAGAGCATCTCAAAGGTCTTCTCACTGGCGATCGCATTAGGCCGTCACGGCGACCGGCTCTGGAAGCGGGTGGGCAAGGAACCATCTAACTACACCTTCAACTCGGTCATCGAGCTTGAGCAGGAAGGCGGCAAACCGCGCAATCCTTTCGTCAATGCGGGCGCACTGGTCACCACCGACGCCATGCTCGATGCGCCTGACGCAGGCTGCGGACTCGACGCACTGATGGATTTCGTTCGCACGGCGGCTGGAGATGACCGGATCTCGATTGATGAACAGGTTGCCGCCTCGGAATACCGGACGGCCTACCGCAACTTCTCTCTGGCGTACTTTCTACGCTCGTGCGGCAATCTGCACATGGAATGCGAACGTCTGCTGCAGATTTACTGTCGCCAATGCGCGATCACGATGAACTGCGAGCAATTGGCCAGCGCCGGCCGGTTCCTGGCCGGCTTCGACTCCGCAGCCCACCTGCTGAACCCAGCTCAGGCACGCAGCATCAACGCCTTGATGTTGCTCGCGGGGCACTATGATGGTTCAGGCGACTTTGCCTATTCGGTCGGCTTCCCCGGCAAGAGTGGCGTCGGAGGCGGCATTCTGGCGGTCGTTCCGGGACATGCATCGATCGCGGTCTGGTCTCCTGGCCTGAATGCGTTTGGCAATTCACTGCTCGGCACGCGCGCGCTGCAGGAGTTATCGGAGTTCACCGGCTGGTCGGTGTTCTGATGTGTAGGCTTTATCGTTTGCCTCGACATGAACAGCCCCGGATTTCGAGGAGGCTGGTTGGTTTAAATTGAGGTCGGTGTGACTGCCTCGCTGGCGAGTTGCCGCCAGACAGTTAACACCGTTTACGCGCGACGAGGATGTTGGCCGTGGCGCCCGCACGGTCGCGCACCATGAGCACGGATACCTGCTCCTTGGAGACGCCGCGCTGGCTGGCCTTGCCGCCGCGCCGGCGCGCCTGGCGCAGCAATGCACGCTGGCCTTTGCTCGATTCGAGGAAGTAGGACTCATCGGCCTCGGCAATGCCGCGCAATGCGCTGGCCTGGCGCTGACTGGGCAGCTGCAGGAAGCGGTGACGCCAGCGAAACGCCGTGCTCCAGGCCACCTCCAGCCGCTCGGCCACCCGGGGAATGCTCAGGCCTTGGCTGAGCGCCTGGGTGTGCGCCAGCCATTTGCCCCGCTGATGCAGCCCACTCAGCGGCGTGCCCGTCAGCGCGTTGAAGGTGCATGTGCAGCCACGGCACAAAAAGCGCTGCAGGCCGCGGGCAAAGCCGTTCTTGACGATGTGGGCGGCGCCGCAATGGGGGCAGAACCCGGGCGCTTGCGATTCGATGGTTTCGATGGAGGCTTGGCGCGCTTGCAGCGCGGCCAGCTGAGGTAGAGCTTGAACTCCGGGCTGAGCCAGGAGCCAAACTCGAAGGCAATGTCTTTGTGGGCATAGGTGCCGCCTCCGCGCCCTGCTTTGGCGTACAGACCGATGGCACCTGTTGCCTCAATCCATTTTTTGGGTGACAGAGAGAAGCTGTTCAGACCAGCTTGCCTTCTAAACCTCTCGAATTCGAGAGGTTTGAAATGCGGGTTGTAGATTTGCTCCCAAATACCCAGAAACTCAATGGTGTTGCGGTTGCGCATCCAGTTGTACAGGATGCTTTCGTCTCCGAACCTCTTGGCCATATCGGTAGATGTAGTCCTGATCATGCCGGGTGGCAATGGAGACCTCCGCTCCTTTGACGTTGATGATCCGGTTCTTCATGCCAACTCCCATTGGAGTTTGAATACCTCTTCGAGGGCCGATGTCGAAGAGAGCCTCCCCTCCAGCCCATTGATCACCACCACCTGATCGCAGGGCACGCGGCACAGGTCATCGGCCTTGGTTGGTAGGAGCAGATAACGATCTGGCTGGCTTGGTCCTGGGTTTGGTCAAAGGGGTTGGGCAAACCCGCCTTGCGCTGCTCGTTGTAACTTTTGGCTTCCAGAATCAGCGCTTGCAGGCTGAACTTGTCTTGCAGCTCCTGGTGCCACTGCTTGCGCAAGTTGGCCGGGGTGATGATGAGGATGCGGCGCTTGCGCTCTGTCCAGCGCTGGACAATCACCAGGCCAGCCTCGATGGTCTTGCCCAGGCCCACCTTGTCCGCCAGGATCACGCCTTGCGAAAGCGGGCTTCGGAACGCGAACAGTGCTGCCTCGACCTGGTGCGGATTCAGATCGACCCGCGCATCAACCAGGGTGGAGGCCAGGAGGTCGGGGGGAGTCACGCCCGATCTGCCTTGAAAGCAGCCAGGCGATGTATTGGGACTGGTAGGACGCATGGGGAACAAGAGGCACTGCATTCCTCGAAACATGTCGTTAACGATTATGCGTGGCAGCTGAAGACACAAGTATGGGCTGGACAGTTGCAACATCAACCAGCTCACCAGCCAGGCCCTGACCGACCTGGGCGCCGGGCCTACGTTCTACGACTGCGCGGTGCAGGTCGAGGCGGCCGCCAGTTACTCATAAAACCATAGCTTCTTGCGCTTTTACTTCAAGGCCTGGGCGAATATTCACCTCTAAATCAACCGTGCGACACGATCTGCTGGTCGATGGCGCCGAACAGGCTCTGCCCGTCCCGGCCCTTCATCTCGATGCGGATGGTGTCGCCGTACTTCATGAATTCCGTACTCGGCCGGCCGTCCTCGATGGTCTCGATGCAGCGCTTCTCGGCAATGCAGCTATAGCCCTTGGACCAGTCCTTGTTGCTCACCGTGCCGCTGCCCACGATGGAGCCGGCGCGCACGTTGCGCGTCTTGGCAATATGGGCGATGAGCTGGCCGAAGTGAAAGCTCATCTCCGCCCCGGCGTCGCACATGCCAACCCTGCGGCCGTTCCAGGTGGACTGCAGCGTCAGGTGCACGCGCCCGCCCTGCCAGGCGTCGCCGAGCTCGTCCAGCGTCACGGCCACCGGGCTGAAGGCAGTGGCCGGCTTGGACTGGAAGAAGCCGAAGCCCTTGGCTAGCTCCGCCGGTATCAGGTTGCGCAGGCTGACGTCGTTGGCCAGCATCAGCAGGCGCACGCCGTCCAGCGCCTGCTCCGGGCTCGCGCCCATCTTCACGTCGCCGGTGATGACGGCGATCTCGGCCTCGAAGTCGATGCCCATGGCCTCACTGGGCACGACCACATCGTCGCAGGGGCCCAGAAAATCGTCGCTGCCGCCCTGGTACATCAGCGGGTCGGTGTAAAAGCTCGCCGGCACCTCGGCGCCACGCGCGCGGCGCACCAGCTCGACATGGTTGAGGTAGGCCGAACCATCGGCCCACTGGTAGGCGCGCGGCAGCGGCGCCATGCACTGGCGCGCGTCGAACGCAAACGCGTGGCGCGCGCGGCCGGCGTTGAGCTGCTCGTACAAGTCCTGCAGCTGGGGGGCGAGGAAGTTCCAGTCGTCCAGCACCTGCTGCAGGCGGCTGGCAATGCCGGTCGCATAATGGGCCGCGCCCAGGTCGCGCGCGACCACAACCAGCTGACCATCGCGCGAACCGTCCTTGTAGGTCGCCAGTTTCATGGGCCAGGCCCTCCGTCTGACCGCCCGCGCCCATGGTGGCGCAGCGGGTTGATTGCACAAAGCAGAAAATTCTAGCCATGCCACGCCGCGCCCTGCTGCTGCTGACTGCCCTGGTGCTGATCCTGCACTGGCTGGTGCTGGTCGGCCTGCCGCTGGGCGGCGGGGCCGGCGCGGCGCCGCAGCCGACGGCGTTTCACACGCGCATGCTGTCAGCGCCGCCCGCCGCGCCACCCGCGCCCCAGGCCGCCCCCGCGCCCGCCCCCCGGGCACGCGAGCCGGGCAAGCCCGTGAAACCCAGGCCCCGGCCAGCGCCGGCGGCCCCACCCGCCGCCACCGAGGACAGCCCGGCCGACAGCCCGGTGCAGTCCGCCCCGCCTGCGCCGATCATCTCCCCCATGGAGGCCGAGGCCGCCCCTGCGTCCACCGAGGCGGCAATGCCAGGCAGCGATAGCCCGGCCGCGCCGCAGGTGCCGCCAACCACCGCCGAAGCGGCCGAACCCGACAAGGCCGCCGCAGCCGAACCCGAAAAGGCTGCCGCGGCAGAGTCGGCCGAGACCGCCGGTGTCGAGATCCGCCCCCCGGGCCAGCCGGGCGCGCGCGCCAGCAGCGAGCCGCCGCCGGTGCTGCTGCCGCCCTCCACGCGCCTGTCGTTCGACGTGGTGGGCGAGGTGAAAAAATTCCACTACAACGCCAGCGCCGAGCTGCTGTGGCGCCAGCAGGGCCAGCGCTACGAGGCGCGCCAGCAGATCAAGGCCTTCCTGCTCGGCGCGCGCACGCAGACCAGCGTGGGCAGCATCACGCCCCAGGGCCTGCAGCCCGACCGCTTTGGCGACAAGTCACGCAGCGAGCGGGCGGCGCATTTCGACTTCGAGCGCCACGAGGTCATCTTCAGCGCCAACACCCCGCGCGCCACCATCGGCGCGGGGGCGCAGGACAGGCTCAGCGTGTTCCTGCAGCTGGGTGCCATGCTGGCCGCCGCGCCAGAGCGCTACCCGCCAGGCACGCAGATCACGCTGACCACCGTGGGCGCGCGCCACGCCGACCGCTGGACTTTCAGCGTCCAGGGGCCGGAGACGCTGGACCTGCCCGCCGGCAGCACGCCGGCCCTGAAGCTCGAACGCCTGCCGCAGGCGGATCAGCAGCGCGACCAGAAGGCCGAGCTGTGGCTGGGCACGGCGCTGCACTATCTGCCAGTGCGCATACGCCTGACGCAGGGCAATGGCGACTTTGCCGACCTGCTGCTCAGCGGCCACGAAGCGCCATGACCACAGCCGGCCTGGGGCCATGGCGCGAATCCGGGCGCGGTACGGCACGAGGGGGGTTTCCATGGAATACTGGCCGCATATCAGGTGGCCCTTGAACTCTTGCCAGGCGTTGCCATCTGATAGCCATACTTATAGGGGGATCGCGCCATGAAAATGCTCTACGACTCTGACTCTTTTGTGGTGGTTCACATGCTGCCAGACGCCGACCTGAGCGACAGCGCCGCGAAAACCGCCCCATTGCCGCCCCAGCTGCTGCGCCACGGCTTCGAGATCGTGGACAAGCGCTCGGGCAGGGAGGTGTACCTGGACGGCTCCTGGGCCGAGCTGTTCCAGCAGCAGATCCTGGCCTGGCAGCGTGATACGCCGACCCAGGAGGAGGTGGAAGACACGCTGGACAGCTACGTCGGACTGGCGCAGAATCCCGTCGTAGTACATTGAGTTTCGGGGGTCTTTACCCCCTTTGCGGCCCACCCCCGGTAGGCCGCAGCCCCGCGAGGGGCACAGCGCGCCGTGGCCGACCGCCACGGCGCCTTCGTTTTGGGCGCCAACCAATTTGCCGGGCTCGCCAGGTTGTTTAGTCAAATATGCCCGTAGCGCCCATGCATAAAGCGCCAAAAACTATTGTTTAAATAGCAAAACAACTTTAGCGCACCCCACGGCGCCGCGCCATCTCCTGGCCCATCGCGCTCTGGGCACCCAGATCGAGCAGCGCGCGCGCCGCGGGGTAGATGCTGTCGTCCTCATGGCGCAGATGGTCGGCGTAGCACTCGGCAAATCCGTCCAGCGCCGCCTCATGCTCGGCGCTGAACGCCGGTAACTGCCCATCGGCCATGGCCTGCAGCGGGCCGCGCGCGGTGGCCCAGCGCTCGGCCATGCGCACATGGTCGCGCTGCAGCTGGCGCACCAGGGTCACCAGGGGCGCGTCATGCTCCTGGGCCAGCAGCGGCGGAAAGACATGCAGCTCCTCGTCCTCATGGTGCAGCGGCGCGGCGATGTCGAAGTAGCGCAGCACGTCGCGCGCCGCCTGGCGCGCCGAGTCGTCGCAGCCGTGGCCGTGGCCGCGCAGGTAGTCGCGCAGGCGCCGCAGCAGATCCAGCGAGCGGCGCACGCGGTCATGGCAGGCGTCCAGCATCTCAAAGGGCTGGTCGAAGCCTGCGCCCGGGCTGCGCATGCCGGGCAGGGATACTCTGGTCGTCATGGGCAACTATCCTAGCCGCACGGGTTGGCCCTCCCGGTTGAATGGCAGGTAGGCGTCAAAGGCGCCGGTCTTCACACCCTCCACCATGCGGCCGAGCACGCGCTCGGCATCGTCCTCGGACGGCGCCCGGGTGGGGGTGCCCGACAGCGCCGCGGTGAATACCAGGCGCCAGGGCTGGCCCGGCGGCTCGAACTGCCGCGACTCGCGCAGCAGCGCGGCAAACGATTCCAGCTCCTCGGGCAGCCTGTCCAGGCACATCATGGGCACCAGGACACCGCCATCGCCCTGCGCAAAGCGCTCGCGTTGCCCGGGCGTGGCGCCCTCGGGCAGCTCGGTGGCGGCAAACACCAGCAGCAGGCGCTGGCGCGCGCGCTGCGCGCGCGCGGCGTGCAGCAGGTCGTCAAAGTGGTTGATTTCGGTCTTCATGGCCATGCCCTCCCTTGTCCATCCACGGCTGCAGGCCCACGCCCGGCACCAGCGTGGACACGTACTGCGCCGGCACCGGGCGCACGCGCGCGGGCTTGCGCGCGAGCACCGTGCCGACGCTGACAAAACACAGGGCACGCTCGCCAGTCCCGAGCGCAAACAGCGCGCGCAGCCCCTGTGACTGCAGCGCCTTGCCACTGGTCAGCGCCGAGCCAAAGCCCAGGGCCGTGGCCATGAGCAGCAGGTTCTGCACCGCGCAGCCGGCCGATACCAGGCGCTCGGCCGGCACGATGTCGGGGTCGCCCCCCAGCTCATCGACCGCCAGCAACAGCAGCAGCGGGGCGCGAAAGGCCTTTTCGCGCGCCTGCTCCTGCTGCTCGGGCGTGGCCGCGCTGTCGCGCTCGCACAAAGCCTGGGCAAACACCTCGGCCAGCGCCGCGCGCGCCTCTTGCGGCACGAGCACGAAGCGCCAGGGCAGCAGTCGGCCATGATCCGGCGCATGGCCGGCCGCCGCCAGCATGGCCTGCAGTTGCGCGGCATCGGGCCCGGGTGCGCCCAGGCGCTTGGGCAATATGGTCTGGCGCGACTGCAGCAGGGCCGCGGCCAGATCGGCGGCCGAAGCGCCGCCCATCGCCGGCCATGGCGTGGCGGCATCCTGTTCATCACTGCACAAGCGTTTGTCCATCATGTTCCACATCGGGCGGACCACAGCCCGGTACCCCATTTTGGCTGCGCTATTGCACCAAGGGGCTGTCGGCGGCATCGAGCTGCACGCCTTCGACCTCGGCGCTGCCCGCCAGCAGCTGCAGGTATTGGCGCAGCGCATTCACCCAGGCCTGCTGGCGCAGCACCAGCGCGATCGAGGCCTGCACCTGGTCAAACGCCTGGGGCTGGGCCGGCTTGCGCGCGCAGACCTGCACCACATGCAGGCCAAAGCGACTGTGCACCAGGCGCGCGAGCACGCCGACCTCCTGCGAGCCAAAGACCTCGCGCGCAAACTCGGGGGCACAGTCCTCGGGCGTGAGCCAGCCCAGGTCGCCGCCCTGGGCGCCGCTGGGGCAGTTGGACCATTCGCCCGCCGCCTCGGCAAAGCGCGGGCCGCCGTCGTCGGCGCAGCGCAGCTCCAGCAGCAGGCGCTCGGCGCGCTGGCGCAGCAGGCTCACGTCGACGCCGGGCGTGACGGCGAACAGCACATGGCGCAGGTGGGCGCGCTCGCCCTGGCTGCCAAAACCCGGATGGGCGGCGTGGTAGCGCCGGCAGGCGGCCTCGGAGGGCTCGGGCACCTGCAGGGCCTGCTCCAGCAGCCGCTCAATCGCCTGGGCCGCGGCGGCGCTGGTGGCGCCGTCCAGGCCGGGCGCGTCGTCCTCGGCCAGCAGACCCTGGCGCTGCGCCTGCTGGCGCAGCAACTCGGTGCAGGCGCGCTGGCGCAGCATATCGCCGGGCGGCTGCGCGCCCGCGGCGTGCAGGGCGACGCCGTTGATGCGCGCCACTTCTGCCTGGTCGCTGGCACTGTCACTGGCACTGGCACTGGCACTGGCACTGCCGCAGCCACAGGCATGGGTTCCACAGGTACTGGTCATGGGTCTCTCCTGGCAGGCCCCTTGCGCCATGCCGGCGGCATTTGGAGCCAAATTCGCCTACAGCGCTTATCTACAAAGCGCAAACAGCTATTATTTTTACAGTGAACGTCGTGGCTCGTTCTGGCCCGGCGGCACGTTCAGGCGCCGCGCGCGCACCAGCTGATAGGGGCGCAGCACATAGGCCAGCGTGCCAAAGCCACTCCAGACATGCACCAGGCGCGTGAACGGGAAGATCAGGAACACCGTCATGCCCAGGAACAGGTGGGCCTTGAAGACCCAGCCCGCGCCGGCCAGCATCTCCACCGCGCCGGAACGGAAGGTGACGATGCGCTGACCCCATTCGGCCAGGCGCATCATCATCGAGCCGTCCAGGTGCTGGGCCGACAGCGGGATGGTGGCCAGGCCCAGCGCCAGCTGAACCCAGAAGATCCACAGCAGCGCGATGTCGCTGGTCTTGGAGGTCGCCCGGATGCGAGCGTCCGTTAGGCGCCGGTGCAGCAGCAGGGTCACGCCGACGAAGGCCATCAGGCCGGCAATGCCACCGCTGACCATGGCCAGCAGTTGCTTGTCGTGCGCGGTGATGACGTAGTCGTAGAGGACATGCGGCGTGAGCATGCCGACGAAGTGGCCGAAGAACAGGAACAGCACGCCGACGTGGAACAGGTTGCTGGCCCAGCGCAGGCTGCCGGTGCGCAGCAGCTGCGAGGAGTCGCTCTTCCACGTGTACTGGTCGCGGTCAAAGCGCAGCCAGCTGCCGATGAAGAACACGGCCAGGCAAATGTAGGGATACAGGCCGAAGAGGAAATGGTCGATCCAGGCGGTCATGGCGAGACTCCTTGGGAAGATTGCGGGCGCGCCTTGCGCACGATGTGAATCGGTTGGGGCTGGTCGGGGCGGTTCTGGCCGCGCGTGGCGCAGCCGTCGAAGGCCTCGGGCTCGGCCCAGGCCTCGTCCATGTCGGGCTCGGGGGCGATGGCGACCGCCTGCGCGGTCTCGCCGGCAGCCTCGAGCACGGCGGCGAGCACGCTGGCGTAGGGGCTGGCCTTGGCCTGCAGCGCACTGAACAGCGCATTCAGGATATGCGCCATCTCGGCGAGAAACTCGCGCGCCACCGCGGTCGGCTGGGTCGAGGCGAACTCCAGCACCACGCCCAGGTGGTCGGGCAGCTCCTGCGCGTCCAGGTACAGGCCGGCGCGCTCGTAGGTCTGCGTCAGGTCGATCAGCGCCGGGCCGCGTTCGCGCGAGTCGCCATGGATATGCTCGAACAGGTGCAGCGAGGTGCGGTGGCCGCGGTCGAAGGTATCGACATAGCGCCCCTCGGCCTCGTAGGCGTCCATGGCGCAGATCTGCTGGGCCAGGGCCTGCAGCTCGGCGATGCGGGCCGCGGGCAGGGCCTGCTCGGTCTGCAGCGCGTCGATCAATGCGGGCATCTGCGCGCGCAGCCCGGCGCCGGGGTAGGCCAGCAGCCGCGCCAGCGCGCGCAGCGTCAGGCGCATGGTCTCGGGTGTCTTCTTGAACATGGTGGCGCTCCTCAGACCACGGCCTTGATGGGAATGGTGCGCGGCTTCTTGCCGCCGAAGATGCTCACCTCGGTGGCGCCGTCGGAGCAGCCGTTGCCGAAGGAGAAGCCGCAGCCGCCGCGCACGTCAAAGGCGTCCTCGGCGTACTCGCGGTGGGTGGACGGGATCACGAAGCGATCCTCGTAGTTGGCAATCGCCATCACCTGGTACATGTCCTCCACGTCGTGCACCGTCAGGCCCGTCTGCTGCAGCACGGCCATGTTCTGCACCTTGTCCACATGCACGCCGCGCTGGTAGGCGCGCATGGCCAGCATGCGCTCGAGCGCGCGCACCACCGGGCCGGTGTCGCCGGCGGTCAGCAGGTTGGCCAGGTACTGCACGGGGATGCGCAGCGCCGAGACGTCGGGGATCTCGCCATTCACGCCCACATGGCCGGCGTTGGCCGCCGAGGTGATGGGCGAGAGCGGCGGCACATACCAGACCATGGGCAGGGTGCGGTACTCGGGGTGCAGCGGCAGGGCCACCTTCCAGTCCACGGCCATCTTGTAGACTGGGCTGTTCTTCGCCGCCTCCAGCCAGTTGTCGGGAATGCCGTCGAGCCGCGCCTGGCGTATCACCTCGGGGTCATGCGGGTCCAGGAAGATGTCGAGCTGCGCCTGGTACAAGTCCTTGTCGCGCTCCACGCTGGCCGCTTCCTGGATGCGGTCGGCGTCGTAGAGCAGCACGCCAAGATAGCGGATGCGGCCGACGCAGGTCTCGGAGCAGACCGTGGGCTGGCCGGCCTCGATGCGCGGATAGCAGAAGATGCATTTCTCGGCCTTTCCGGTCTGCCAGTTGTAGTAGATCTTCTTGTACGGGCAACCCGAGACGCACATGCGCCAGCCGCGGCATTTGTCCTGATCGATGAGCACGATGCCGTCTTCCTCGCGCTTGTAGATCGAGCCGCTGGGGCAGCTGGCCACGCAGGCCGGGTTCAGGCAATGCTCGCACAGGCGCGGCAGGTACATCATGAAGGTGTTCTCGAACTGGGCGTACATGTCCTTTTGCACCTGTTCGAAGTTCACGTCGGCGCTGCGCCTGGAGAACTCGCCGCCCAGGATTTCTTCCCAGTTCGGGCCCCAGACGATCTTCTCCAGCCGCTCGCCGGTAATCAGGCTGCGCGGGCGCGCCACCGGGGTGTTCTTCATCTCGGGCGCCGACTGCAGGTGGTCGTAGTCGAAGGTGAAGGGTTCGTAGTAGTCGTCGATCTGCGGCAGGTTCGGGTTGGCGAAGATGCGCATCAAGAGCTTCCACTTGCCGCCCTGGCGCGGCGTGATGCTGCCGTCGGCATGGCGCGTCCAGCCGCCGTTCCACTTGCCCTGGTTCTCCCATTCCTTGGGGTAGCCGATGCCGGGCTTGGTCTCGACGTTGTTGAACCAGGCGTATTCCATGCCGGGCCGGCTGGTCCAGACGTTCTTGCAGGTGACGGAACAGGTGTGGCAGCCAATGCACTTGTCCAGGTTCAGCACCATGCCGATTTGGGCGCGTATTTTCATTGTCGTTCTCCTTGTCGTTCACGCATGGGCGCTGGCGGCGGAGGTGCTGCCCGCAGGTTCATCGAGCCAGTCCACGCGGCGCATCTTGCGCACCAGCACGAACTCGTCGCGGTTGGTGCCAATGGTTCCGTAGTAGTTGAAGCCGTAGCTGTACTGCGCGTAGCCGCCGATCATGTGCGTGGGCTTGAGGACCACGCGCGTGACCGAGTTGTGGATGCCGCCGCGCGTGCCGGTGATCTCCGAGCCGGGGGTGTTGATGGTCTTTTCCTGCGCGTGGTATTTCAGCACCATGCCGGGCTTGACGCGCTGGCTGACCACCGCGCGCGCGGCGATCGCGCCATTGGCGTTGAACAGCTCTATCCAGTCGTTGTCCACGATGCCGCCGCGCTTGGCGTCCTCCTCGCTGATCCAGACCACCGGGCCGCCGCGGTTGAGCGTGAGCATGTGCAGGTTGTCGCTGTACGTGCTGTGTATGCCCCATTTCTGGTGCGGCGTGATGAAGTTCAGTTGCAGCTCGGGGTGGCCATTGGGTTTCTTGCCGGCCACCTCGTGCAGGGTCTTCAGATCGACAGGCGGGCGGTAGCTGCACAGGCCCTCGCCAAAGTCGCGCATCCAGGGGTGGTCCTGGTAGAACTGCTGGCGGCCGGTGAGGGTGCGCCATGGGATCAGCTCGTGCACGTTGGTGTAGCCGGCGTTGTAGCTGACCTTCTCGGATTCCAGCCCCGACCAGGTGGGCGAGCTGATGATCTTGCGCGGCTGCGCCTGGATGTCGCGAAAGCGGATCTTCTCGTCCTCGCGGTGCAGCGCCAGGTGCACATGGTCGCGCCCGGTTTGCTTGCCCAAGGCCTCCCAGGCCTTGCAGGCCACATGGCCGTTGGTCTCGGGCGCGAGCATCATCACCACCTCGGTGGCGTCGATGTCGCTCACGATGCGCGGCCTGCCCTGCGCCACGCCCTCCTCGCGCACGCGGCCGTTCAGGTCGCCCAGTTGCTCGACCTCGGTCTGGGTGTTCCAGCCAATGCCCTTGCCGCCATTGCCCAGCCTGTCCATCAAGGGGCCCAGGGCCGTGAAGCGCGCATAGGTGTTGGGGTAATCGCGCTCGACCACCGTGACCTGCGGCGCGGTCACGCCGGGGATCAGGTCGATCTCGCCGCGCTTCCAGTCCTTGACGCCAAACGGCTGTGCCAGCTCGCCCGGGGTGTCGTGCATGATGGGCGTGAGCACCACCTCTTTTTCCACCCCCAGGTGGCCCACGCAGACCTCGCTGAAGGCCTTGGCGAAGCCCTTGTAGATCTCCCAGTCACTTCTGGCCTGCCAGGCCGGATCGACAGCGGCCGACAGCGGGTGGATGAAGGGGTGCATGTCCGAGGTGTTCAGGTCGTTCTTCTCGTACCAGGTGGCCGTGGGCAGCACGATGTCGGAGTACAGACAGGTGGTGCTCATGCGGAAGTCCAGCGTCACCAGCAGATCGAGCTTGCCCTCGGGTGCGCTGGCATGCCACTTCACCTCCTCGGGCTTGGCATCCTGCGGGCCCAGATCCTTGCCCTGCACGCCGTTTTGCGTGCCCAGCAGGTGCTTCAAGAAATACTCATGCCCCTTGCCCGAGCTGCCCAGCAGGTTGGAGCGCCAGACAAACAGGTTGCGCGGCCAGTTCAGCGGGTTGTCCGGGTCTTCGCAGCTCAAGGACAGCGAGCCGTTCTTCAGCGACTGCACCACGTAGTCCTTGGGGTCCAGGCCGCGCTCCTGCGCATCCCTGGCCAGCTGCAGCGGATTGGCCTGCAGCTGCGGCGCACTGGGCAGCCAGCCCATGCGCTCGGCGCGCACGTTGTAGTCGATCATGCTGCCCTGGTAGGCGGCCTTGTCCGCCAGCGGCGAGAGCACCTCATCGACACCCAGCTTCTCGTAGCGCCACTGGTCGGTGTGGGCGTAGAAGAAGCTGGTGGCGTTCTGCTGGCGCGGCGGGCGTATCCAGTCCAGCGCAAAGGTCAGCGCCGTCCAGCCGGTCTGCGGGCGCAGCTTCTCCTGGCCCACGTAGTGCGACCAGCCGCCACCCGACTGGCCTATGCAGCCGCACAGCATCAGCATGTTGATGATGCTGCGGTAGTTCATGTCGCAGTGGTACCAGTGGTTCATGCCGGCGCCGATGATGACCATGCTCCTGCCCTGGGTCTTGTCGGCGTTGTCGGCGAACTGGCGCGCCACGGTGATCACATGCTCGCGCGGCACGCCGGTGATGCTCTCCTGCCAGGCCGGGGTGTAGGGCGCATTGGCGTCGTAGCTGCCGTCCAGGGCCTCGCCGTCCAGGCCGCGCGCGATGCCGTAGTTGCCGGCCAGCAGGTCGAACACCGTGGCCACGGCCACGCGGCCCTGGGCGTCCTCGCCGTGCAGATCCAGGTGGGTGATGGGCACGCGGCGCAGCATCACGTCACCACCCTGGTCGTTGGCCTGGAAATGCGGCGTCTGCACGCCACCGAAGTAGGGGAAGGCCACGTCGGCCACCTCATGCGCCTGGGTACCGTCTTCCAGCACCGAGAGCTTGAGCTTCACGTCGTTGCCGCTGCGCGCATCCTTGTCCTCCAGGTTCCACAGGCCCTCGTCGGGACGGCCCTCCTTGCCCCAGCGAAAGCCGATGGAGCCGTTGGGCAGCGCCACCTTGCCGTCCAGGCCGTAGGCCACGGTCTTCCAGTCGGGGTGGTTGGCCTGGCCCAGGTTGCCAGCGAAGTCGCTGGCGCGCACATAGCGATCCGGCACCATGGCGCGGCGGCCGTCCTCCAGGGTCTTTTCCTTCAGCACCACCAGCAGCGGCAGGTCGGTGAAGCGGCGCGCGTACTCGTCGAAGTAGGCCGAGCGCCTGTCGAAGTAAAACTCCTTGAGGATCACATGGCCCATGGCCATGGCCACGGCCGCATCCGTGCCCTGCTTGGGGTGCAGCCACAGGTCGGAGAGCTTGGCGACCTCGGAATAGTCGGGCGTGACGGCGACGATCTTCGCGCCCTTGTAGCGCACCTCGGTGAAGAAATGCGCGTCGGGCGTGCGCGTCTGCGGCACGTTGGAGCCCCAGGCGATGATGAAGTTGGAGTTGTACCAGTCGGCCGACTCGGGCACGTCGGTCTGCTCGCCCCAGGTCTGCGGGCTGGACGGCGGCAGGTCGCAGTACCAGTCGTAGAACGACAGCGGCACGCCGCCGATCAGGCTCAGGTAGCGCGCCCCCGCCGCGTACGAGATCATGGACATGGCCGGGATCGGCGAGAAACCGATGACGCGGTCCGGCCCGTACTGCTTGATGGTGTAGACGTTGGCCGCGGCAATCATCTGGTTCACCTCGTCCCAGCTCGAGCGCACAAAGCCGCCCAGGCCGCGCTGCCTTTGCCATTCGCGGCGCGCCTCCTGGTTCTGCACGATGGCGGCCCAGGCATCGACCGGGCTCTTGGCCACGGCCAGCGCCGCGCGCCAGTGCTTCAAGAGGCGCCCGCGCACCAGCGGGTATTTCACGCGGTTGGCGCTGTACAGGTACCAGCTGTAGCTGGCGCCGCGCGCGCAGCCACGCGGCTCGTGGTTGGGCAGGTCGGCGCGCGTGCGCGGGTAGTCGGTCTGCTGGGTTTCCCAGGTGACGATGCCGCCCTTGACGTAGATCTTCCAGGAGCAGGAGCCGGTGCAGTTCACGCCATGGGTGGAGCGCACGATCTTGTCATGCGCCCAGCGGTCGCGGTAGGCGCGCTCCCAGGTGCGGTCTTCGCCATTGGTCTCGCCATGGCCGTTGGAGAAGGTTTCGCGTGGCTGCGAAAAATACGAGAGACGGTCGAGAAAGTGACTCATCGTGGTGCTCCTTGGTTCAATCGTTGTGCGTTGTGCGTTGTGCGTTGGGTTTGCGCAAAACGCTCAACCCTCAACGCTCAACCTCTTGTCAGCAAGGCATCTCGGCGTTCCTGCGCGAGTAGTACCACCAGGTGACGACGACGCACAGGCTGTAGAAGACGACAAACATCCACAGCGCGAACTCGGGCCCGCCGGTGCTGGCGATGGAGCTGCCATAGCTCTTGGGGATGAAGAAGCCGCCGTAGGCGCCAAGCGCCCCGGCAAAGCCGACGGCGGCAGCGCCCTCGGTGTTGCCGTCCTTGATGGCCTGGGCCTGGGCGGCCTCGTCGTTGCCGCGCAGCGCGCGCATTTTTTGCGTCAGAAAGATCACCGGGATCATGCGGAAGGTCGAGCCATTGCCTATGCCCGTGGTGCAAAACAGCACCAGGAACATCAGGAAGAAGCCGGTGAAGCTGCCCTCGGCCGGGCCGAACGGCAGGGCATAGGCGCTCGCGCCCTTGGGCAGGAAGAACAGCACGCCCAGCACCGCCAGCGCCATGACGATGAAGTTCCAGAAGGTGACCACGCCGCCACCGATCTTGTCCGCCAGCCAGCCGCCAAACGGCCGCGTGAGCGCCCCCACCAGCGGCCCCAGCCAGGCGTAGGCCAGCGGGTTGATGGCCGGGAACAGCGCCTTCATCAGCAGCGGAAAGCCCGCGGCAAAGCCGATGAAGGAGCCGAAGGTGCCCAGATACAGCAGGCACATGATCCAGTTGTGCTTGGCGCGGAAGATGGCCGCCTGGGCGGCAAAGCTGGCCTTCGCATCGGCGATGTCGTGCATGCCGAACCAGGCCACGACGGCGGTGATGGCGATCCACGGCACCCAGATGAAGGCCGCGTTCTGCGCCCAGACATGCTGCTGCTCGCCGTTCCTCACGATGACCTGCGCGTCGCCGCCAAAGATGCCGAAGATGCCCAGCGAGATCACCAGCGGGCTCAGGAACTGCACGACCGACACGCCCAGGTTGCCCAGGCCCGCGTTCACGCCCAGCGCCGAGCCCTTGCGCTCCTTGGGGAAGAAGAAGCTGATGTTGGCCATGCTGGAGCTGAAGTTGCCCCCGCCCAGGCCGCACAAGAGCGCCAGCATGAGCATGGTCGGGTAGCCGGTGGTGTTGTCCTGTATGGCAAAACCTATGCCCAGCATGGGAATGAGCAGCGTGGCCGTGGACAGCGCCGTCCAGCGCCGCCCGCCGAACACCGGCACCATGAAGGAGTAGAAGATACGCAGCGTGGCGCCCGACAGCGCCGGCGCCGCGGCCAGCCAGAACAGCTGGTTGGTCGAGTACTTGAAGCCCAGCGCCGGCAGGTTCACGGCGACCACGCTCCAGACCTGCCAGACGGCAAACGCCAGGAACAGCGCGGGCACCGAGATCCACAGATTGAGCTTGGCCACAGCCTCGCCCTCGCGCTCCCAGAACTGCTTGTCCTCGGGCGTCCAGATGTGCAGCAGCCGCCCCTGGCGCGCGCCCTCTTGTGCAACGGAATCGGCAGACATGGTGTGGGTTCTCCGGTCGATCAGCGGGCGGCGGGCGTGGCGGCTGCCACACCCTGGCCGGTCATCACATCGGTGCGGCGCACCTCGGTCCAGTACATCCAGATCAGCGACACCCAGACCACGCCATACATCAGCATGAAGGCGCTGGAGCGGATGCCCGTCCAGTCCATGAGCGCGCCAAACATGATCGGCAGGATGAAGCCGCCCATGCCGCCGGCAAGACCCACGATGCCGCTGATGGCGCCGATGTTGGCGGGGTAGTCGTCACTGATGTACTTGAACACGCTGGCCTTGCCGAAGGCCCAGGCCACGCCAAGCACGGCCATGACCGCGGTGAACACATAGACGTTCAGGCCGATGTGGAAGGTGCTGGGGCCGTTCACCGTCTGGATGGTGAAGGCGGTCTGCGGGTAGGACAGCAGGAACAGGCAGATCCAGCTCACCCACATCACCCACCAGGTGACGCTGTGCGCGCCGTACCGGTCGCTCAAGACGCCGCCAATCGCCCGCAGCACGCCGCCGGGCAGCGAGAAGCAGGCCGCCAGCAGCGCGGCGACGCGGATGTCCAGGCCATATTCGCCCACGTAGTACTGCACCATCCACAGGCTGAGCGCCACATAGCCGCCGAACACGATGCTGTAGTACTGGCAGTACTTGAGCACGCGCGGATCTTTCAGCGCCTTGAGCTGGTCGGTGAAGCTGATGTTGCTGGCCACCAGGTGGCTGGGGTCGCTGTGGCTGAAGAACCAGAACAGCAGCAGCGCCCCCAGCATGATGGCCGCGTAGACATGGGGCACCGCCGCCCAGCCAAAGGCCACCAGGATCACCGGGGCGACGAACTTGTTCACCGCCGCGCCCGAGTTGCCGGCGCCGTACACGCCCATGGCCGTGCCCTGGCGGTGTCTGGGGAACCAGCGCGCCACATAGGGCGTGCCCACCGAAAACGCGCCGCCGGCCAGGCCCACGAACAGGCCTATGACCAAAAAGTGCCAATACTCGCTGGCGTAGCCCATGACCCAGATGGCGGGCACGGTGATGGCCATCAGCACGGCCATGACGATGCGCCCACCGTATTTGTCCGTCCAGATACCGAGCGGCACGCGCACCAGCGACCCCGTGAGCACCGGCATGGCCGTCAGCAGACCGAACTGCGTGGCGTTCAAGTCCAGCATCTTCTTGATCGGGATGCCGATGATGCCGAACATCATCCAGACCATGAAGCAGACGGTGAAGGCCAGGGTGCTGACGATGAGCACCGACCAGGCCTGGCGGTTGCGGCGGGGGTCTTGTGCCGCGGAATGCGACGCGGGTGCCATGCGGTAGTCCTTGGTTGCTGTGTGCATGGATGTTCCACCGGCACCCCGGGTTTTCCCATACCCCGAAGGAACGCATGGGCCGTGGCAAAAGAACGATGGGCCGCGCCGGCTCCTTACTCCGAAAGAACTAGTCCGCACCCCAGGATTTCCAACGGTGTTTTGGCCTTTATCGCTCAACTACATTGCGCAGTTAGCTATATTTTTTATAGTTTGCTAAGATGCCCCGATCCCAAGCCCTTCTCCACCAACCCATGAACTTCCTGGTCGTCGATGACCATCCCCTGGTGCGCGAGGCGCTCGCATCCTTGTTGCTGGAGTTGAGGCCGGGCTCGAGGGTGCAGCAGGCGGCGAGCGGCGCGGAGGCGATCACGGCCCTGGGCTGCGGCCAGGCGGTGGATCTGGTGCTGCTGGACTTGCGGCTGCCCGATGGCTCCGGGCTCGACGTGCTGCGCAGGATCGGGGCGGCGAGCATCGGCACCGCCGTTGTCATGCTCTCCGGCGACCTGGATCGCCAGACGGTGCAAGAGGCGCTGGCGGCGGGCGCGGTGGGCTACGTCCCCAAGACCGAGCCTCGCGAAATCATTGCCGGCGCATTGGGCTTGGTGCTGGCGGGTGGCGTTTACGTGCCGCCGGTGGCCTTGCAGACAGCAGCGCGCACGTTCGACACCCGAGCGGCAACGCCCGAGGCGCTGGGCCTGACCGGGCGCCAACTCGAAGTACTGGCCCTGCTCATGCAGGGCAAGAACAACAAGCTGATCTGCCGTGCCCTGGGGCTCGCCGAGCCCACGGTGAAGAACCACGTCTCCGCCATCCTGCGGGCGCTGGGGGTGGACAGCCGCACCGAGGCCGTACTGGCCGTCACGCGCCTGGGGTGGGCGTTGCCTCAACCGCGCTGAAGCAGCCGCGTCAGCGCCGAGCGCAGGCGCAACGCCGAAACCGGCTTTTCCAGCATGGGCAGGCCGCTGGCGGCGATGCGCTCGCGCGTGCCAATGGCGGTGTCGCCCGTCAGGATGAGCGCGGGCACATCCCGCCCCCACTGGCGGCGCAGGCGCGAGATGGCCGCAACGCCGTCATCGCCGTGGTCCAGGCGCATGTCCACCAGCAGCAGATCGACCGGGCCATGCACGTGATCCGGCGCGCCGTGCGCAGCCAGCACGCAGCACCCCCAGCCTTCGAGCAGCCGCGCCGTGCTCGCCAGCACCTGCGCGTTGTTGTCGATGACCAGCACCCGGCGGCCCTGCAATGCATCGATGGCGGAGTCGTTCGCAGCCGTGGGGAGGTGCGGCTGGCTGGCGGTTTCGGGCACCGTGACCGCGAAGCATGAACCCCGTCCGGGAACCGAGCGCACGCTGACCTGGTGGCCAAGCAAACCGGCCAGCCGCGCGACGATGGACAGGCCCAGCCCCAGTCCGCCATCGGCCGCGCCGCCTTCGGCGTCGAGCCGGTAAAACTCATCGAAGATGCGCTCCTGCTTGTCGGGCGCGATGCCGATCCCGGTATCCCACACGGCGATGCGCAGCCCGGCCCGCGTGCGCCGGCAGCCCAGCAGCATGGCCCCGCTGCGCGTGTAGCGCACCGCGTTGGCGACCAGGTTGCCGAGGATGCGCTCGAGCAGCACTGGATCGCTGGCCACCCAGGCGTCGCAAGGGCGAATGCGCAGCTCCAGCCCCTTGTCCCGCGCGGCCGCCGCGTGCGCCACGTCCATGCGGTCGAGCAGGCGCTGTACCGGGAACGCCTCCACCTGCGGGCGGATGACGCCCGCGTCCAGCTTGGACACGTCCAGCAGGCCGTCGAACAGCGCATTGATGGCGGCGATGGCCTGCTCCACACGCAGCCCCAGGCGCCGGCGCTCGGCGGCATCGGGGTCACGCCGCCATTGCGCCACCATCAGGTTCAGCGCGTGCAGTGGCTGGCGCAGGTCGTGGCTGGCGGCGGCCAGCAGGCGCGACTTGGCACGGTTCGCATCCGACAGCTCGCGCGTGCGCTCTTCCACCTGCCGCCCCAGGTTGTCGTGGCTGGCCTGCAGCTCAGCGGCCATGCTGTTGAAACGCTCGCCCAACCGCTCCAGTTCATCGCCGGAATGCAGGGCGATGCGGTGCGACAACTGCCCGGCGCCGATCCGCTCTGCGCCCTGGGCCAGCTCGCGCAGCGGCCGGGCGATGCGCCAGGCCGACCACAGTGCCGCCGACAGCGCCAGCAGCAGGCTCACCGCCGCCACCCACAGCGCACCCTGCACGTTGGCCCACAGGGGGGCGTCGGCCTCTTGCAAGCCTTGTTCGACCACGACCCGCCAGCCCGGCGGGGCCAGCATCACGCTGCTGGCCAGCACCGGTTCGCCCCGTGTGCCCACCAGCCGCAATGCCGGGCGTGGCGGGGCAGCGGCTTTCTGGTTCTCGAAGGCGCGCAGCGTGGCGGACAAGTCCGTGTTGCGCAGCACGAGGTTGATGTCCGGATGGGCGATCAGCCGCCCCGCCGGATCGAGGACATAGACGATGCCTTCGTCCCCGATGCGGATCTCCGACACCACGTCCCAGATGTACTTCAGGCTCACCTCGGCGATGGCCACGCCCGCCTCGCCGCGCGGCCCCGCGACGGCCACGGTCATGAACGGCTCGCTGCCCTTGCGGAAGCTGACGTCGCCGTAATACGCGCCGCGCGCCTGGCGCGCCCCCGAGAACGCGGGCGAGGCCATGCGGTCGGCCATCGAATCCACGCGGCCCAGCGCCAGCCGTGATTCCGCCACCCGCTCGCGGCCCTGGCCGTCGATGAGGGCTATGTCGGCGATGGCAGGCGTCTGCCGCAGCGCGCGTAGCGCATCCAGCCGCCGCTGCGGGGCGCCGTCGGGCGTCCAGGGCAGGGCGGTCAGCCAGCTCAGTTGCAGCTCGATTTCGCGCAGGAACCGCTGGATGCGCGCGGCGGCCGCATCGGCCTGCGCAGTCTGTACGGCGGCCAGCGCGTCGCGCTGCTGGCGGTACACCTGCGCAGCGCTCCAGGCCGCGTAGGCCAGCAGCGGCAGCGACACCAGCAGCGCGAAGACCGCCGCATAGCGCCGCCCCAGCGCGCTGCGCCACCAGCCCGGCCAAGGGCGCTCATTCGATCCAGCGGTCGGCACGGAGCTGCAACTCGGCGGGAAGATCCAGGCCCAGCGCACGCGCCACCTTGGCGTTGACGACCAGCTCGATGTCGCGCGGTTGCTCCACGGCAATGTCGGCGGCGCGCGCTCCGCGCAGCAGCCGGTCTGCGATGGCCGCCATCTGCCGGTAGTAACCATGCACGTTCGGGCCGTAGCTCATCAGGTTGCCCGCCTCGGCGAACGCGGCCCAGCCCGAAATGCTGGGCAGTCGTTGAGCTGCGGAGAAGCGCGCCAGCGTTTGCGCCCGAACGTTGATGAGGTTGTCGGGCACCGCCAGCAGTGCGTGGGCACCTTCGCTGGCGATGCGGGGCAGCGCGGTATCGAAATCATCCATCGACTTCAGCAGATGCCAGGACAGCGTGAGGCCGAGCCGCCGGGCCGCCGCCTGCACCGCGTCGCGCTCGATGGTGAAGCCCGCGTGCAGGGCGTTGGCGATCGCCGCCACGTGCGAGCCCCACTGCATGGCCGTCTTCAGCAACTCGAGCCGCTTGCCCGCCAGTTCGGTCGATAGCGAGGTGACGCCCGTCAGATGGCCGCCTGGGTGCGACAGACTGGCGACCAGCCCCGCCTCGACGGGGTCGCCGCCGATGTTGAAGATCACGGGCGTCGCGCCCGACACCTTCCTGGCACCGAAGACCATCGGCCCCTGCGCGACGAGCAGATCGACGCCGGATCGCACCAGCTCCGCAGCCAGATCGGCGCTGCGCGGCTGGTCACCGTCGCGCACCAGCAGTTCGTAGCCACGCCCCTCGGCCCACCCCCGATCGGCCAGCCCCGCGCGAAAGGCCGCCAGCGCCAGCGCGGAAGCCGCCGCTCCCGCCGCGCCGATCCAGCCCAGCCAGCCGATGCGGGCCGTGCGCGAGGGTTGGGCCTGGACAGGGGGTATCAGTGGGGGCAGCAGCGCGATGCCCGCGGCTGCGGCCATCAACCTGCGGCGGCCCATGGGGGAAAGGTGGTGCGCGGACGTCATGGCGGTTCATCTTAGCCATCCACGGCCGTGCCGGGGACTGTGCGCAAGTACCGGTACCAAAGCACCAGGCCCGGTACTCCAATAAGACCACTGGACGATGCGCCGGGCGCGCTGGGTGGCGACGATGACGCCATCGACAACCACGAAGAGGAATCCGCCATGACGCTGGATCGCCGCACCCTGTGCCTTGCCGCAATGGCCGCGCTCTGCAACGTCCCGCTGGCGCGCGCCGCCGATTACCCGAGCCGCGCCATCACCGTCGTCGTGCCGACGCCTGCCGGCGGCGCATCCGACAGCGCCGCGCGGCTGGTGGCCGCGTCACTCAGCGCCGCCTGGGGCCAGCCGGTCGTCGTGGTGAACCGTCCGGGCGCGGGTGGCGCCATCGCCGCGCAGGCGGTCATGGACGCGCCGCCCGACGGCTACACCCTGCTCTGGGGCCTGTCGGCGATGGCGGGACTGCCACTGGTGCAGAAGGGTGTTCCCTACAAAGCCTTGAGCGAATTCACGCCGGTCGCCAACGTCGTGGAACTCGGGTTCGCGCTGTTCGTCAACCGCGAGCTGCCGGTGCAGAACTTCGCCGACCTGGTGGCCTACGGGCGTTCCCATCCAGGCCAGCTTCACCTGGCCACCGGCACGCTGGGCGAATATATGCTGGCCGAGCGCGTGCTGAAGGCCGCAGGCGTGCAGGCCCGGCGGGTGCCGTACAAGGGCGGCGCGCAACTGATGCCGGACCTCATCAGCGGCCAGGTGCAGATCAACTTCGGCCCAATCGCGGGCGGCCTGCAGCACGCCAAGGCGGGCAAGCTGCGGGTGCTGGCCACGGCCCTGCCGCAAAGAAGCCCGCTGCTGCCGGACGTGCCGACCTTCGCCGAACTCGGCGTTTCCTCGGGCACGCTGTCCTTTTGGAATGCCTTGTTCGCCCCCGCCGCCACGCCGCCCGAGGTGGCCGCCAGGCTGTCGGCGGCGGTGGCCCGGGCGCTGCAAGCCCCCGCCGTGCAGGAACCGCTGCGGGCCAGCGGCACCGAGCCCCTGGGCAGCACACCACAGCAGCTCGCCGAGGCCGTCGAGGCCGCCTCCACCGCGTGGGCGACCTTCGTGCGCGACTACGGCATCGCCCAGGAGTGACGGCCATGCCGTCGCCGCATGTCCCCAATCACTTGCAAGGAGAGTCACCATGAACCGCATCCTGCTCTGCGCCACCCTCGGCATGGCCGCCTGCATGGGCGCCTGCGCCCAACAGCCATCCGGCCAATCCACGCCGCTGCTCGACAATGAAGGCAGGCCAGCGGCCAATGTGCCCGCTGCCATTCCCGCAAGTCCTGCCCACCGCACGCGCGCCGGACTGTACATCACGGAGGCCCAGGCCCGCGCCCATGAGCAGACCTTGCCTGGCGGGGCGATCAGCGTCTTCGCTGGCTGCTGCGGTGACCGGGGCTTGGACGATGCGATGGTGTCCGCCTGGGCCCAGTACGCAAGCCTGGACGCGCCGTCGGACATGCCCGTGCTGGTGCGGGGCAGCGACCTGCAGCAGGCCGCGCGCCTGGCCGACCGGCTGACCGATGCGGGCTTTGCCCCGGTGTTCCTGGTGAGCGTGCCATGAGCCAGGCGCAGGGCCAGCGGGCAGGCGATCCGGGTCCCGTGGAGGGTGCCAGCAGGGCGCGGGAAAACTACCTGCGCCTGCTGGCCTGGGCGTTCACGCTGTTCAGCTCGGTGCGCATACTCGGCTACCTGCCCACGGCCTGGGCCATCCTGGCAAGCGGCAGTTCACAGCAGCATTCGCTGCTCACTTGGGCGATCTGGACCAGCTCGAACATGACGATGGCGGCCTGGCTCTACGAGGACAACGGGCGGCGGCTGAATCGCGCCATCGTGGTCAACATCGGCAACGCGCTGATGTGCCTGGTGATCCTGGCTCTGGTGGCGTTCTACCGGCACTGATGGACGGCGCAACGGCCATCCTTTGGAAACAGGGGCGCTTGTCAATAAATCCCCTGACTATGCACATATCGCAGATGCCCCTCACCCCTCCCTCTCCCCAAAGGGGCGAGGGCGACCGGTTGTGCCGGCATTACACCCTCTCCCTCTGGGTGGGGTAAGGGCTCACGGCCCAGCCTGAGACATGTGCCTAGTCAGGAAAAATCCGGAACAAACCCTTGTATGACAAGCGTTGGCAGCTATCAAAAAGTGTGGTTACTCGGCGCGCTGGCGGTCCGAGGCATAGACCGCCGCCTGCACGCGCGAGCTGAGACCCAGCTTGCGCAGGATGTGCTGCACATGGATCTTCACCGTGGTCTCGGCGATGTCCAGGGCACGCGCGATCTCCTTGTTGCTGGCGCCGCGCGCGATCTCGCGCAGCACCTCTTCCTCGCGCGGCGACAGCTGCGGCGCCGGCTCCGCCTCCTCGGGCGCGGGTTCGGGCTCGGGCGCGCCCTGGGACTGGAAGGCCGCCACCAGCTTGCCCATCATCTCCGGGCTGACCACCGGCTCGCCGCTGGCCGCGCGGCGCACGGCCTGGGCCAGCAGGTCGCCGTCGATGGTCTTGAGCAGATAGCCCTGCGCGCCATGGCGCAGCGCGCTGGCCAGGTCCTCGCCGTCCTCGCTCACCGTGAGCATGATCACGCGGCTCGCGGGCGAGGCCTCGCGCAGGTCGGCAATGGCGTCCACGCCGCGCACGCCGGGCAGGTGGTTGTCCAGCAAGATCACGTCGGGGCGCAGGACCGGCAGCAGGCGCAGCGCCTGACCGGCGTCGCCCGCCTCGCCCACCACGCGCAGGTCGGCATGCTGGCCCAAGAGCGCCACCAGGCCGCGGCGCAGCAGGGTGTGGTCGTCGATCAGGAACAGGGTGATGGGCGCGCTCATACGGCCGCCATGGTAGCCGCAGCGCCCGGGGCCTCGCGCCCCGCGGGCGGCAGCTCCAGCGTCACGCAGGTGCCCTGGCCGGCCTGCGTGTCCAGGCTGATGCGCGCGCCTATGCGCTCGGCGCGCTCGCGCATGATGCCCAGGCCGACATGCAGCGAATCCGGCGGCACCGCCGCGGGGTCGAAGCCCTGGCCGTCGTCGCGCACCTCGAAGCGCCATTGCGGGTGGCGCTGCACCACCAGCTGCACGGAGCGCGCACCGGCATGCTTGCGCACGTTGGACAGGGCTTCCTGCACGATGTGCAGCACCTGGATCTGCACATCGGGCGCCAGCGGCAGGCCCTGGCCGGCCATCGTCAGCTCGGCCGGCAGGCCGCTTTGGTGCTCGAACTTGGACAGGGTCACGCGCAGCGCCTCCTCGATGTCCTCGTCCTGCGTGCGCGTGCGAAAGTGCACCAGCAGCTCGCGCACATCGGCATAGCATTCGCGCACCCCGGCGTCCAGCTCGGCCAGACTCTGGTCGCGCGCGGCGTCGCGGCCCTTGGCGATGGCGTCGCGCAACAGCTGCGCCTGGATCTTCAGGAAGGCCAGTGACTGGGCGATGGAGTCGTGCAGCTCGCGTGCGATCAGGGCGCGCTCCTGCGCCACGGCGGCCTCGCGCTCCAGGGCGCTGGCGCGCAGGCCCTCCATGGCCGTGGCCAGATGCTGGGCCATGGTGCCCAGCAGGTCGCGCAGGCCATCGGGCAGAGTGCGCGCGCCGCGGTACAGCAGCGTCACCTCGCCCAGCAGGCGCTGGTGCAGGCGCACCGGGACGTTGATCACGGTCTGGAAGCCCTCCTGGCCGCAATCGGGCAGCTGCCCGCCGCTGGCCGGGACGATGGGGATCACGCGCATGCGCGCGCGCGGCCCGGCCTGGCCGCATTCGCAGGCCCCGGCCAGCAGGCAATGCTCGGTCTCGGCCAGGGTGCTCGGCAGGCCGTCATGGGCCAGCAGCACATAGCGCTCATTGGCCTCGTCGGACCAGCGCACGGCGGCGGCATCGGCCCCGGCGGCGCCGCGGATCTGCTGCGCAAAGCCCTGGGCCAGCGCCTCCAGGCTGCCGGCCTCGCCGGTCAGCGCGCTCACCGCGTACAGCGCGGCCAGGCGCTGGTTCTGCTCCTCGATGCTGGCGGTCTTCTCACGCACCTTGCCCTCCAGATCCTGGTGCGAGGTCTGCAGCGCATGTGCCATCAGGTTGAAGCCGGCGGTGAGCTGGCCAAACTCGTCGTCGGTCTGCACCTCCAGGCGCGTGCCCAGCTCGCCACGGCGCATCGCCGCCAGCGCCTGGCGCAGCTGGTTCACGGGGTTGACCACCAGCCAGTAGCTCAGCGCCATGAAGGTCACGGCGGCGGCGATGGTGAGCGCCACCAGGAACAGGTGAAACAGGTGCAACCCCGCCGTCCAGCGCATGATCTGCACCTCGATGGCCTCGACAAAGGCGTCGATCTCGCTCACGAAGGCGTCGCCGCGCGCCACCGCCTGCGCGCTGCTGGGGCGCTGCCCGCCATCCCATTCGGCGCGGATGGCGCGCCATTCGCTGCGGATATGTTCGTAGCGCGCGCGCGTGTCCTCGCTCCAGGTCACGAACAGCGGACGCGCCGGGTCGCCGGTGCGCAACAGCTCCAGGCCGGCCTCGAAGCGCTGCTCCAGGCGCGCAAAGTCCTGTGGCGACTCGGTTTGCTGCGCCAGGATCATGCGCAGCATATTCATGCGCAGGCGCCCGGCCTCGTTCACCGCGGCCGCTCCGCCCTCTAGTTCCCAGGTGACCCAGAGCGTGAAGCCTATCGACGCCAGGGCCACCAGCAGGAAGGCCGTGCCCATGGTGAGCAGCTTGTTGGAGAGGGTCAGTTTTTTATTCATTGACGGCCCTACCCCTTATACAGCAAGCGCTAACAGCTATTTAATTAATAGTATCAACGATGCTGTTGGCCGCCCTCAGCCGCAGCTGCCAATGGCCCCGCACTGCGTGCAGTAGTCGCAGCCGTCCTTGCGGATCACGGCGTGGGCGCCGCATTCGCCGCATTTCTTGCCGGCCATGGCGGGCGGGTTGCCGGCGGGCATCTCGGGCTCGTCCAGCGGCAGCTGCTGCTGCTGCGGCGCCTCGGCGCGGCGCGCCAGGATGCTCTGCACGGCGTAGGCCACGGCCGCCACCTCGGAGTCGTGCCACAGCGGCACCTGGGCGCCGTCGGCGCGCGTGAAGGTGCCCAGGCGCACCGGGCCGCGATCCCAGGCCACCTTGCGCATGTCGGACAGGGCACGCTCCAGGAAGCCGCCGCGCGCGGCCAGTGACAACAGGCGCATGCTCGACGTGATCCACTGCTGCGACTCGCTGCTCTGGCCCACGGGCATGAAGAACTCGATGGCCCGGTCCACCTGGCCGCCGCGGCCGTCCGGCACGGGCAGGAAGGAGACGATCAGGTACAGCCGCTGCTGGCCCTCCTGCGTCCAGTACTCGATCTTCTCGGCCACGGCGTCCAGCCCGCCCTTGGGCCGGCTTTCGATGACGATGCGCATCGGGTCGATGGGCGCGGCCGGCTCGGGCTTGGGCTCCACCTTGGGCTCGGGCTTGGCCTCGGCGGCGGGCACCTCCAGCACCGCGCCCAGGATGCTGTTGGGGCGGTAGGTGGCCAGACCCTTCAGGCCCGAGTGCCAGGCTTGCAGGTAGAGGTTCTTGAAGTCGTCGTACGGGTAGTCGGCCGGCACGTTGACGGTCTTGGAGATGGCCGTGTCCACATAGGGCTGGACGGCCTCCATCATCGCCACATGGTCGGCGGCGGCCATGTCCATGGCGCTGACGAAGTACGCCGGCAGCTTCTTCACGTCACCACCCAGGGTCTTGTACAGGCGCCAGGCATAGTCCTCGACCACGTATTCGCTCTTGCTGCCGTCGGCCTCGCGCTTCCTGCGCGTGTAGGTCCAGGAGAACGGCGGCTCGATGCCGTTGGAGGCGTTGTCGGCAAAGGCCAGGCTCACCGTGCCGGTGGGGGCAATGGACAGCAGGTGGCTGTTGCGTATGCCGTGCTTCTTAATCTGCTTCTTGATGTCCTCGGGCAGGCGGCTGGCGAAGGTGCCCTCGGCCAGGTAGCCGTCGGCCTTGAACTTGGGGAAGGCGCCCTTCTCCTTGGCCAGCTCGATGGAGGCGCGGTAGGCGGCGTTGCGCATGCGCTCGGCGATTTGCACCGCCATGTCGCGCCCGTCCTGGCGGTCATAGCGCAGCTTGAGCATGGCCAGGGTGTTGCCCATGCCGGTAAAGCCCACGCCGATGCGGCGCTTGGCCGCGGACTCGGCCTGCTGCTGCGGCAGGGGCCAGAAAGTGACGTCGAGCACGTTGTCGAGTGCGCGCACCTGGGTGGCGACGGAGCGCTCGAAGGCGTCGAAGTCGAAGGCCGCCTCGCCATGCAGGCCAAACGGGTTGCGCACGAAGCGCGTCAGGATGATGGGCCCCAGATCGCAGCAGCCGTAGGGCGGCAGCGGCTGCTCGCCGCAGGGGTTGGTGGCGCTGATGGTCTCGGTGTAGCCGAGGTTGTTGTCGGTGTTGATCTGGTCCAGGAACAGGATGCCGGGCTCGGCGAAGTCGTAGGCCGACTTCATGATGGTGTCCCACAGTTCGCGCGCGCGCAGCTTGCGGTACACCCACTGGCCGTCGGCGCGCTGGTAGGCGCCGTCCTTCATGGCATCGGCGCCGGGGGCCGCGGCGTGCACCAGCTCCCAGTCGCCATCGCTCTCCACGGCCTGCATGAAGGTGTCGGGCACGCCCACCGAGACGTTGAAGTTGTTCCAGCGACCCGGCGTGCGCTTGGCGGTGATGAAATCATGCACGTCCGGGTGGTCTATGCGCAGCACGCCCATTTGCGCGCCGCGGCGGGCGCCGGCGCTTTCCACGGTGGAGCAGGACTGGTCGAAGACGTTGATGTAGCTGCAGGGCCCCGAGGCCATGGAGGCCGTGCCCTTGACCATGGCGCCGCGCGGGCGGATGCGCGAGAAGTCATAGCCCACGCCGCCGCCACGGCGCATGGTCTCGGCGGCCTCGCGCAGGGCCTCGTAGATGCCGGGGTAGCCGGCGTCGTCCACGCCCTGGATGCAGTCGCCCACGGGTTGCACGAAGCAGTTGATCAGCGTGGCCTGGATGTCGGTGCCGGCGGCGCTCATGATGCGGCCGGCGCCAATGGCGCCGGCGCGCAGGTTGTCCAGAAAGCGCGCCTGCATGGCCTCGCGGATGTCCTCGCGCTCCACCGATGCCAGGGCCCGCGCCACGCGGCGGTACAGGTCCTCGACATCACTCTCGCCCTGCTTGAAGTATTTTTCTTGCAGCACATCGAGGCTGATGGGCTGGCTGGGCAGGCTGGGGGCGAGGTCGGTGATCTCACGTTGCATGGCGAGGAAACTCCTGGGGGTGTTCAAAGGGGGGAGGGATTGTTGGCAGTCAGGGGCTGGATTGTGCACCCAGAGGCCATACCTTGCATTCACCAAAAAGGCTTGACAAACGCTATATATAGCGTGTCGCCACTATGCCATACACTTCCTGTAGCACCAGCGCGCCCGCAGACGCGGGACGGCGCGGTTTCTGCATTGTGCATTTCAGTTAACAGTTGGTTTCATTTTGATGCGTACTTCCAAACCCTCCGTGCCCTCCCCATGGGCACGTGCCTGCGCGCCGGCATGGCTGTCGCTGGTGCTGCTGGCATTGCCGGGATGCGCCCTGCAGCCCCCATCCACGCCCGCCGACAGCGCTTGGCAGGCGGAGCTGGAGCGCTGGCCAGCCAGCGACGCCCTGCTGCTGGGCGAGCAGCATGACGCACCCGAGCACCAGCGCTGGGAGGCCGACAGCGTGCGCTGGCTGGCCGAGCGCGGCCGCCTGGCGGCGCTGGTGATCGAGATGGCCGAGGCCGGCACCGGCACCGACGGCCTGCCGCCCGACGCCAACGCCGCCCAGGTGTATGCCGCACTGCGCTGGAACGAGGCCGCCTGGCCCTGGGAGCGCTACCGCGCGGTGATCATGGCCGCCGTGGCGGCGGGCGTGCCGGTGCGCGGCGGCAACCTGCCCCGCAGCCGCATGCGCGCCGCCATGCAGGACGAGGCGCTGGACAGACACCTGCCACCCGCGGCGCTGGCGCTGCAGCGCAACGCCATCGAGGAAGGCCACTGCGGCCTGCTGCCCGCCGACCGCGTCATGCCCATGGTGCGCATACAGCTGGCGCGCGACGCGAGCATGGCCCAGGCGGTGCAGCAGGCGCGCCAGGAGGGCCGCACGGTGCTGCTGGCGGCCGGCTGGGGCCATGTGCGGCGCGATCTGGGCGTGCCCACCTGGCTGCCAGCAAACTTCAACGCAAAAGTGGCCATAGCGCAAGCAGGACAAGCGCGAGCAGCTATTGAATCAGAAGCAAACTACATCCACCCCACGCCGGCGCTGGCGCCGCGCGACCATTGCGCCGAGCTGCGCGCGCGTCCACCCGGCCGGCTGCCCGCCGCCAAGTAGCACTGCGGATCAGGCCTGGGCCGGCTGCTTTTCTGCCTGGGCCTGCAACAGCCGGGCGAATTGCTCGGCCGGCACAGGCCGGCTGAACAGGTAGCCCTGGTAGCTGTCGCAGCCACGTTCACGCAGAAAGGCCAGCTGCTCGGGCGTCTCCACGCCCTCGGCCAGCACGTTCAGGCCCAGGCTGCGGCCCATGGCGATGATGGTGGCGCTGATTGCCATGTCGTCGCCGCTGGCGGGTATGTCGCGCATGAAGCCCTGGTCGATCTTCAGCACATCGATGGGAAAGCGCTTGAGGTGCACCAGCGAGGAGTAGCCGGTGCCAAAGTCGTCCACCGCGATGCGCACGCCCAGCTCCCGCAGGCGCTGCAGCACCTGGCGCATTTCCTCGGGCCGCTCGGCCAGCACGGACTCGGTCAGCTCCAACTCCAGGCAATGCGCCGGCAGGCCGCTGGCGGCCAGCGCCTGGGCCGCGCAGACGGCCATGTCGTCCAGCTGGAACTGGCGCGGCGAGACGTTCACCGCGATGCGGATCGCCGGCAGGCCGGCCGCGCGCCAGGCCTGGCCCTGGCGGCAGGCCTCTTGCATGACCCACTGGCCCAGCGGGCCGATCACGCCCGAGGTCTCGGCCACGGGGATGAAGCGCGCCGGCGAGATCAGCCCCTCCTCGGGGTCGTTCCAGCGCAGCAGCGCCTCGGCACCCACGATGCGCCGCGTGGCCACGCTCAGCTGCGGCTGGTAGTGCAGCAGCAGATGACCGCGCGCCATGGCGCTGCGCAGGCGCGCCTCGATCTCCAGCCGCTCGCGCGCGGCCTGGATCATGGACTCGTCAAAGAAGCAATGCGCGCTGCGCCCATGGGCCTTGGCGCCATACACCGCGCTGTGCGCCGCCTGCAGCAGCTGCTCGGCCTTGGACGCATGCCTGGGGAACATGGCGACGCCGATGCTGACCCCGGCGACGACCTCCATGCCGTCCGGCGTGCGCCAGGGCTTGCGCGTCGCGGCTATCAAATGCCTGGCCACGGCAGCCGCGCCTTCGGTATTGCGCAGGTGGCGCACCAGCACGGCGATCTCGTCGCCCGCCATGCGCCCCAGCAGGTCGCCCGGGCGCAGGCTCAGGCGCACCTGCTGCGCGACATGCCGCAGCACCTCGTCGCCGACGGCATGGCCGTAGCTGTCGTTCACATCCTTGAAGCGATCCAGGTTCAGCAGCAGCACGGCCAGCTGTTCGCCATCGGCCAGGGCCTGGTTCATGGCCTCGTCCAGCTGCTCGATGAACCAGGCGCGGTTGGGCAGGCCGGTCAGGCTGTCGCGCTGGGTGAGAAATTCCAGCCGCTGGTGCTGGGCCTTTTCCTGCGAGATGTCGCTGAACATGCATACATAGTGCGTGACCTGGCCCTCCTCGTCATGCACCGCCGACAGCGACATGCGCTCGGGGAAGACCTCGCCGTTCTTGCGCTTGTTCCAGATCTCGCCCTGCCAATGGCCGCTGCGCTGCACCGCGGCCCACATGGCCTGGTAAAACCCCTTGTCATGCCTGCCGGACTGGAAGATGCGCGGGTTCTGGCCCAGCACCTCCTGTTCTGTGTAGCCCAGCATGCGCGTGACCGCCGGGTTGATGGACAGGATGCACGGTTGCGCATCGGTCACCACCACGCCCTCGATGGTGTTGTCCACCACGGTCGCCGCCAGGCGCTGGCGCTCTTGCAGCGCACGGCTGGCCGTGAGGTCGGTGAGGATGCCGGAGAAACGCTCGGCCTGCCCCTGTGCGCCACGGTGGCACATGCCGCGCGCCTGGAACCAGCAATAGCTGTCGTCAAAGCGCCGCAGGCGCGCCGTCTCGGCAAACGGCTCGCCCGTGGCCATGGCCCGCTGCACGGCCCGGTGCACGCGCCGATAGTCATCCGGGTGCAGGCGGCGCAGCAGATTCATGCCGCGCGGCAGCTCGGCGCCCTGGTAGCGCAGCAGGCGCACCAGACCGGGCGAATGGGTGGAGCGGCGGCGCAGCAAGTCCCAGTCCCACAGGCCGCTGCCGCTGCCTTCCAGCGCCAGGCGCAACACGTTTTCGCTGTGCAGCAGGTCGGCGCGCGCGGCGCCAATCTCCCCCTGGCCGCGCGACATGCGCGCCAGCAGCCACCAGGCCAGCGCCCCGGTCAGCAGCACATACAGCCAGCCCTTGAGGGTCTGCCAATAGGCCAGCTGCTGCGGCTCGGTGACGCAATAGGCCAGCAAGGCGTCGCCCGCGGCCACCCAGGCCGCGCCCAGAACCCAATACAGGGCCATGCCCCACCAGGGACTGATTCCCGTCTCAATTCGCGATGCAATCGATTTCACAATGACTCTGCTTATCTTCCGAGGGCTGCTGCGACAATGCGCCAATGACCCCCGCTTACATTCTTACCCTGTCCTGTCCCGACCGCCTGGGGCTGGTGCACGCCGTCTCGGGCTTTTTGCTCGAGCATGGCGGCAATATCGAGGAAGCCGCGCAATACAACGACGACGCCACCGGTCTGTTCTTCATGCGCGTGCAGTTCGCCTGCGGCCAGCATGACCACGCCGCGCTCAAGACCCGCCTGGCCAGCTTTGCCGAGCCCTTTGCCATGCGCTGGAGCCTGCACGCCAAATCCGCCGCCATGCCCACCGTGCTCATGGTCAGCCGCGAGGGCCATTGCCTGAACGACCTGCTGTTCCGCGTCAAAAGCGGCCTGCTGCCGATAGACGTGCGCGCCATCATCAGCAACCACCGCGACTTCTACCAACTGGCCGCCAGCTACAACATTCCCTTTCACCACATACCCGTCAGCGCCGCCACCAAGGCCCAGGCCGAGGCGCGGCAATACGAAATCATCGAGGCCGAGGGTGCCGAGCTGGTCATACTGGCGCGCTACATGCAGGTCTTGTCCGACGATCTGTGCACCAAATTGGCCGGCCGCGCCATCAACATCCACCACAGCTTTCTGCCCAGCTTCAAGGGCGCCAAGCCCTATTACCAGGCCCATGACCGGGGCGTGAAGTTGATAGGAGCAACCGCTCACTACGTCACCGCCGACCTCGACGAAGGGCCGATTATCGAACAAGACGTTACAAGAGCCGAACACACGGACACCGTGGACGACCTGACGTCGCGCGGGCGCGACACCGAAAGCCTGGTGCTGGCGCGCGCCGTGAAATGGCACAGCGAACACCGCGTGCTGCTCAACGGCCACAAGACCGTGGTCTTCCGCTAAACCCCTGCCGCATTGCCGCCCATGGCCACCGCCTTCAACGCCAGCGCCGCACGGCGCATACCGCCGATACAGTGCCTGCTGACCTTCGAGGCGCTGGCGCGCCTGCGCAGCGTGACGCAGACCGCCGACGAGCTGTGCGTGACGCCCAGCGCCGTGAGCCACCGCGTCAAGCAGCTCGAGCAGATCCTGGGCACGCGGCTGTTCGGGCGCGCCGATTTTTCGCTGACCACCGAGGGCAGCGGCTACCTGGCCCAGGTGCGCGAGGGCCTGTCGGCCCTGCAGCGCCTGCCGGGCCATGCCGTCAACCCTGGCCGCAGACGGCTGAAGCTGGCCGTCACGCCGACCTTTGCGCGCTCCATCCTGATTCCGCGCCTGCGCCAATTCACCGAGGCCTACCCCGAGATCGACCTGGCGCTGCAGGTGTCGATTCCGCTCCTGGACGTGGTGGCCGAGGACGCCGACCTGGTGGTGCGCTACGGCCCCGGCCACTACGCCGACATGGAGCATGTGGAGATCGCGCGCGACATGCTCACGCCCCTGGCCTCGCCCGCCTTTGTGCGCGAGCATGGGCCGTTCGAGCGCCCCGAGGATCTGGAGGGCCTGCCCCTGCTGCGCAGCCCGCTGGAGCCCTGGCGCACCTGGTTTGCCGCCGCCGGACTGGGCTGGCCCGAGCCCAACGAGGGCTCGCAATTCAACGACGTTGGCCTGATGTGCGACGCCGCCGCCGCCGGCATGGGCGTGGCACCGGTGCGCCTGAAGCTGGCCGCGCCCTGGCTGGACCAGGGCACGCTGGTGCGCCTGTTCGACATCCTGGCACCCAGTCCCTACGCGCATTACCTGTGCTGGCGCACCGGCACCATGGATCGCTGGGAATGCGCGGCCTTTGCCGACTGGCTACGCCGGACCATGGGGTGATTTCAACAAAAATCGGCCGCAAGCACTTATCCAACAAGCGCATACAGCTATTATATTTATAGCTATCGGCGGCTTCACGGCGGCTTGCAAGAAGATTCACGCCATGGCCCCATGCCATGGCCTACAGTCGCGCCATGGTCGATACCTCCGCCCCCCCCGCCAGCGAACGCGCCGCGCGCCAGCGCGACGTTGTGCAAGCCCTGTCCCAATGCGTGCCCGCCCATGCGCTGCTCTGGCAGGCCGAGGACACCACGCCCTATGAATGCGATGGCCTGACGGCCTACCGCCAGCGCCCGCTGGTGGTCTGCCTGCCCGAGACCGAAGAGCAGTTGCAGGCCGTGCTCAAGGCCTGTCACCGGCTGCAGGTGCCGGTGGTGGCGCGCGGCGCCGGCACCGGCCTGTCGGGCGGAGCCATGCCGCACGCCATGGGCGTGACGCTGTCGCTGGCCAAGTTCAACCGCATCCTCGATGTCGATCCGGTGGCGCGCACGGCGCGCGTGCAATGCGGCGTGCGCAACCTGGCCATCAGCGAGGCCGCCGCCCCCCATGGCCTGTACTACGCCCCCGACCCCAGCAGCCAGATCGCCTGCACCATTGGCGGCAACGTGGCCGAAAACTCCGGCGGCGTGCACTGCCTGAAATACGGCCTGACGGTGCACAACGTGCTCGCGGTGCGCGGCTTCACCATGGAGGGCGAGCCCATCACCTTCGGCGGCCAGGCGCTGGACGCGCCCGGCTACGACCTGCTGGCGGCCATGATTGGCAGCGAGGGCATGCTGGCCGTGGCGCTGGAGGTGACGGTGCGCCTGATCCCCAGCCCGCAGCTGGCGCGCTGCATCATGGCCAGCTTTGACGATGTGCGAAAGGCCGGCGACGCCGTGGCCGCAGTGATCGCCGCCGGCATCATCCCGGCCGGCCTGGAGATGATGGACAAGCCCATGACCGCCGCCGTGGAAGATTTTGTCAAGGCCGGCTACGACCTGACGGCCGCGGCCATCCTGCTGTGCGAGAGCGACGGCACACCCGAGGAGGTCGAGGAAGAGATCGCGCGCATGAGCGAGGTGCTGCGCGCCGCCGGCGCCACCGCCATTGCCGTGAGCCGTGACGAGCAAGAGCGCGCGCGCTTCTGGAGCGGGCGCAAAAACGCCTTTCCGGCCAGCGGCCGCATCAGCCCCGACTACATGTGCATGGATTCGACCATTCCGAGGAAGCGCCTGGCCGACATCCTGATCGCCATCGCCGAGATGGAGAAGAAGTACCAGCTGCGCTGCTGCAACGTGTTCCACGCCGGCGACGGCAACCTGCACCCGCTGATCCTGTTCGATGCCAACGACCCCGACCAGTTGCACCGCTGCGAGCTGTTTGGCGCCGACATCCTGGAGACCAGCGTGGCCATGGGTGGCACGGTGACGGGCGAGCATGGCGTGGGCGTGGAGAAACTCAACAGCATGTGCGTGCAGTTCACGGCCGAGGAGAACGCGCAGATGCTGGCCCTGAAAAAGGCCTTCGACCCGGCCGGGCTGCTCAACCCCGGCAAGGTGATCCCCACGCACAACCGCTGCGCCGAGTACGGCAAGATGCTGGTGCGCGGCGGCAGGCTCAGCCACCCGGATTTGCCACGCTTCTGACCAAAGTCGGCGCTGGCGCGTACAGTACGCGCCCATGGATTTATCCCCACCCTTCTTGCTCGCCGCCTTCGGCAAAAGTCTGCTGTTTGCGCTGGCCGGCGTGCTGCCCATCATCAACCCACTGGCCTCGGCACCGGTGTTCGTAGACTTCACGCGCGGCCTGAGCGACGACGGCCGCGCCCGGCTGGCGCGGCGCATTGGCAAGAACGCCGCGCTGCTGCTGGCCGGGGCCATGCTGATCGGCTCCTACCTGCTGAACTTCTTTGGCGTGTCGCTGCCGGTGGTGCGCGTGGCCGGCGGCATGGTCGTGGCCTCCATCGCCTGGCGCATGCTGCACGCCCAGCAGGGCGCCAGCGACGACACCACACAGATGGCCCAGTCGCTGAACGAGGACCGGGTGCGCATCAAGGCCTTCTACCCGCTGACCTTTCCGCTCACCTGCGGCCCCGGCTCCATCGCCGTGGCGATCGCCATTGGCGCCAGCCTGCACACCAAACGCAGCGTGACGGAAACCATGACCAACATCGCCGGCGGCCTGGCCGCCGCCCTGCTGCTGGGCATGCTGGTGGCGCTGACCTTTCGCTACGCCAGCCGACTGCTGCAGCGCCTGGGCGAGACCGGGCAGATCGTGTTTCTGCGCCTGATGGCCTTCATGCTGCTGTGCGTGGGCGTGGAGATCATCTGGGATGGCGCGCGCGCCCTGCTGATAGGCATCATGGCCACAGGCGGGTAGGCCGGCGCGTCAGCCGGCGGCGGCCACCTTGTCCAGCGCCGCCGCCAGATGGCCCACCGTGCGATCGACGTTGTGCCATTTCTCCAGGCCGAACAGGCCGATGCGGAAGGTCTTGAAGTCCGGCCCCTCGTCGCACTGCAGCGGCACGCCGGCGGCGGTCTGCAGACCCACGTCGAGGAATTTCTTGCCACTCTGAATGCCGGCATCCTGGGTGTAGCTCACCACCACCCCCGGGGCCTTCCAGCCCTCGGCCGCCACGCTGGGAAAACCGCGCGATTCCAGCAGCGCGCGCACCTTGGCGCCCAGCTCCATCTGCTCGGCACGCACCTTGTCAAAGCCATAGGCGCGCGTCTCCAGCATCACGTCGCGCAGGCGCACCAGGGCATCGGTGGGCATGGTGGCGTGGTAGGCATGCTGGCCTTTTTCGTAGCCCTCGGCAATCTGCATCCACTTCTTCAGATCGCAGGAGAAGCTGCTGCTGGTCGTGCCCTCGATGGCCGCGCGCGCACGCTCGGACAGCATCACCATGGCGCAGCAAGGCGAACTGCTCCAGCCCTTTTGCGGCGCGGAAATCAGCACGTCCACGCCGGTCTTTTCCATGTCCACCCACATCGCGCCCGAGGCCACGCAGTCGAGCACGAAGAGCGCGCCCACCTCGTGCGCGGCGTCGGCAACGCTGCGGATGTAGTCATCGCTGAGCATGATGCCGCTGGCCGTCTCCACATGCGGGGCGAACACCACCTTCGGACGTTCGGCGCGGATGGCGGCCGCCACTTCAGCCGCCGGGCAGGGCGCCCAGGGCGCCTGCGCGCCCGCACCCTGCGGGCGTGCTTTGCACACCACGGCACCACCGCCCAGGCCGCCGGCGTCGAAGATCTGGCTCCAGCGGTAGCTGAACCAGCCGTTGCGCACGATGAGCACCTTCTCGCGGTTGGCGAACTGGCGCGCCACGGCCTCCATGCCAAAGGTGCCGCTGCCGGGCACGAGTACGGCCGTGTGGGCGTTGTAGACCTCTTTCAGCGCGGCCAGAATGTCCTGCATCACCCCGGTGAAACGCTTGGACATGTGGTTGAGCGCGCGGTCGGTATAGACCACCGAGAATTCAAGCAGGCCATCGGGATCGATGTCGGGCAGCAGGCCGGGCATGGGGGTGTCTCCTTGCAAAATAGCAACAGCGGCGCAGCTTAGCACCTCAGGCCGTGGGGCTTGAAGGGTAGTGGCGTGCCCCAAAGATGCCGCTGCCCACGCGCACCATGGTGCTGCCAGCGGCCACGGCGGCCTCCAGATCGGCGGTCATGCCCAGCGACAGGGTGTCGAAGGCCTCGAACCCGGCACCGCCCTGGGCGCGCAGTGCATCGAACACCTGGCGCACCCGTAAATGCACGGCCAGCTGCGCCGCCCCGCCCTGTACTTCGTCGGGAATGCTCATCACCCCGCGCAGGCACAAACGTGGCATTTGCGCCACGGCGCGCGCCAACTGCAGCGCATCTACGGGCGCCACACCGGACTTGCTGGCGCCGCCGTCCACATTCACCTGTATGCACACCTGCAGCGGCGGCAGATGCGCCGGGCGCTGCTCTGACAGTCGCTGCGCCGTCTTCAGCCTGTCCAGCGTGTGCACCCAGTCGAAATGCTCGGCCACCAGGCGTGTCTTGTTGCTCTGCACCGGGCCTATGCAGTGCCATTCAAGCGGCTGGGGCAGGCCCAGCGCGGCCACCTGGGCGATTTTTTCCACCGCCTCCTGGATGTAGTTCTCGCCAAAACAACACTGGCCGGCCAGCGCCGCCGCGTGCACCGCATCGGCGCCAAAGGTCTTGGACACGGCCAGCAGGGCCACGGAGTCGGGCGCGCGCCCTGCCGCGGCGCAGGCCTGTGCGATGCGCGCACGCACGCTCTGGAGCTTGTCTGCAATCGTCGTCATAATGTGTAATCTTTTACCAAGCGTATCAAACGACCCAAAGGGATCCCGTGGACATCACCCAGTTGCTCGCCTTCAGCGTGAAGAACAAGGCCTCTGACCTGCATCTGTCGGCCGGCCTGCCGCCCATGATCCGGGTGCACGGCGATGTGCGGCGCATCAATGTCGATGCGCTGGATCACAAGACCGTGCACGCCATGGTGTACGACATCATGAGCGATGCCCAGCGCAAGGCCTATGAAGAGTTCCTGGAGGTGGACTTTTCCTTCGAGATCGACGGCCTGGCGCGCTTTCGCGTCAACGCCTTCAACCAGAACCGTGGCGCGGGCGCCGTGTTCCGTACCATTCCCAGCAAGATTCTGACGCTGGAGCAGCTGAACACGCCCAAGATATTTGCCGATCTGGCGCTCAAGCCCCGTGGCCTGGTGCTGGTGACGGGCCCCACGGGTTCGGGCAAGTCCACCACGCTAGCGGCGATGGTGAACCACCTGAACGAATCCGAATACGGCCATATCCTGACCATCGAGGACCCGATCGAATTCGTGCACGAATCGAAGAAATGCCTGATCAACCAGCGTGAGGTCGGGCCGATGACGCTATCGTTTTCCAACGCGCTGCGTTCAGCCCTGCGCGAAGACCCGGACGCCATCCTGGTGGGCGAGCTGCGCGACCTGGAGACCATACGCCTGGCGATGACGGCAGCGGAGACCGGCCACCTGGTGTTTGGCACGCTGCACACGTCCAGCGCCGCCAAGACCATTGACCGCGTGATCGACGTCTTCCCCGCCGAGGAAAAGGAGATGGTGCGCGCCATGCTGTCGGAGTCATTGGTGGCCGTGATTTCGCAGACGCTGTGCAAGCTCAAGGACGGCTCGGGCCGCGTGGCGGCGCACGAGATCATGACCGGCACCAGCGCCATTCGCAACCTGATCCGCGAGGCCAAGGTGGCGCAGATGTACTCCACCATACAGACCAGCAACAGCGTGGGCATGCAGACGCTGGATCAGAACCTGACGGATCTGGTGCGGCGCAACATCATCAGCCCGGCCGAGGCGCGCAGCAAGGCCAAGATTCCGGACAACTTCCCGGGTTGATGCCATGCCATCAGCCCGCTCGCCCGTTTTGCCCGCGTTCGCGCGCCTCTCTCGTATCGGAGTCCGTCCATGAAAGGCATTCTCAGCCTGCTCAAATCCAAGGTGCAAAAGCCCGGGGAAGACGCGAACGACTCGGTGCTCTTCACCACCGCATTTGCCAGCCTGGGGGTGGATGAATCGCTGCTCGTCCCCTGGGAGGCGCGCGCCGTCGAGGTTGGCGCCAAGCGCCTGCCCAGAAACCGCGGCGGCAAGCTGCTGCAGTCGCTGTGGGCCAAGGACAAGTACATGGCGCATCTGGACCAGGGCGCGGTCGAGCGCATGGAGCGCTTCTTCCAGTTCGCCTCCATCCCGCCCAACCGGGATGTGATCCGCCAGGACGAGTACGGCAACTTCATGGTGGTGCTGCTCACGGGCACCATCGCCGTCGATCGCATTCAGCCCTGGGGCGAGCAACTGCGCCTGGCCGAGACGCGCCCGGGTGACATCCTGGGCGAGATGTCGCTGCTCGACAGCGGCATGCGCTTTTCTGCCTGCACCACGCTGACCGACTGCGAAGTGGCCGTGCTCAGCGCCGAGGCCATGGACGAGATGATGGCGCAAGACCCGCAGCTGGCGGCCAGCCTGGTGGCCCTGCTGGCACGCAAGCTGTCGCTGCGCCTGCGCGTGGTGAGCGCGCGCCTGAGCGAAAACCAGCGCTGAAACAAAGGCACGGGGAGGAATGCAATGGAACGCGATCAGGCCAGCAAATTCATCAACGACCTGCTCAAACTGATGGTCAGCCGCGGCGGCAGCGACCTGTTCATCACGGCCGAGTTTCCGCCGGCGATCAAGGTCGATGGCAAGGTCACCAAGGTCTCGCCACAGCCGCTGACGCCGGCGCATACGCTGACGCTGGCGCGCTCCATCATGAGTGACCGCCAGATCGCCGACTTCGAGCGCACCAAGGAGTGCAACTTTGCGATATCGCCCGCGGGCATTGGCCGCTTTCGCGCCAACGCCTTCATCCAGCAGGGCCGCGTGGGCATGGTGCTGCGCACGATTCCGCTGACCCTGCCGACCATAGACGGCCTGGGCGTGCCCCAGGTGCTCAAGGAGATCGCCCTGGCCAAGCGCGGCCTGTGCATCCTGGTGGGCGCCACGGGTTCGGGCAAGTCAACCACGCTGGCGGCCATGGTGGACTGGCGCAACGAGAACTCCTTCGGCCACATCATCACCGTCGAAGACCCGATCGAGTTCGTGCACCCGCACAAGAACTGCGTGGTCACGCAGCGCGAGGTGGGCCTGGACACGGACACCTGGGAGGCCGCACTGAAGAACACGCTGCGCCAGGCGCCCGACGTGATCCTGATGGGCGAGATCCGCGACCGCGAGACCATGGAACATGCCGTGGCCTTTGCCGAAACCGGCCACCTGTGCCTGGCCACGCTGCATGCCAACAGCGCAAACCAGGCGCTGGATCGCATCGTCAACTTCTTCCCCGAGGAGCGCCGCGCGCAGCTGCTGATGGACCTGTCGCTGAACCTCAAGGCCATGGTGTCGCAGCGCCTGTTGCCCAAGCAGGACGGCAAGGGCCGCGCCGCCGCCGTGGAGGTCATGCTCAATACCCCCCTGATCGCCGACCTGATCTTCAAGGGCGATGTCCCCGAGATCAAGGAGATCATGAAAAAGAGCCGCAACCTGGGCATGCAGACCTTCGACCAGTCGCTGTTCGACCTGTTCGAGGCCAACGTCATCGGCTACGAGGACGCGCTGCGCAACGCCGACTCGGTGAACGACCTGCGCCTGCAGATCAAGCTGTCCAGCCAACGCGCCAAGACCAACGACCTGTCTTCGGGCACCGAGCATTTCGCCATCGTCTGAAGCGCGTGATCAACACCCCGGCCCGCCCGGCTTACCATGCCGGGCGGGCCTTGTTTTTTCTTCTGGAGCGCAAACCACCATGAGCAGCATCAACCCACGCAGCTATGAACCAAGCCCCACGCGCCGCGTGGCCTTTCTGGGCCTGGGCGTCATGGGCTATCCGATGGCCGGGCATCTGGCGACGGCCGGGCACCAGGTCACGGTGTACAACCGTACCGCTACAAAATCAGAAGCTTGGTGCGCTGAATTTGCGGGCGTTACAGGCCAAAAACATGCCAAAACTCCGCGCGAGGCGGCCCAGGATGCCGAGATCGTCTTCTGCTGCGTGGGCAATGACGAAGACCTGCGCAGCGTGGTGCTGGGGGCCGATGGCGCCTTTGCCGGCATGCGGCCGGGCGCAACCTTCGTGGATCACACCACGGCCTCGGCCGAGGTGGCGCGCGAACTCTACGCCGCCGCCAAGAAGCTGGGGCTGCAGTTCATCGACGCCCCCGTCTCCGGCGGCCAGGCCGGCGCGCAGAATGGCCAGCTCACCGTAATGTGCGGCGGCGACCAGGCAGCCTTCGATGCCATGCGCCCCACGGCGATGGCGTTTTCACGCGCCTGCACGCGCATCGGCGACAGCGGCGCCGGCCAGCTCGCGAAGATGGTCAACCAGATCTGCATCGCCGGCCTGGTGCAGGGCCTGTCCGAGGCGATTGCCTTCGGGCAGCAGGCGGGCCTGGACATGCCGCTGGTGCTGGACGTGATCGGCAAGGGCGCGGCGCAAAGCTGGCAGCTGGACAACCGCGGCAAGACCATGGTCCAAGGCCGCTTCGACTTCGGCTTTGCCGTGGACTGGATGCGCAAGGATCTGGGACTGGTGCTCGACGAAGCCAGACGCAATGGCGCACGCCTGCCGGTGACGGCGCTGGTGGATCAGTTCTATGCCGACGTGCAGCGCGCGGGCGGCAACCGCTGGGACACCTCCAGCCTGATCACCAGGCTGGTGCCACCCCGACCCTGATAGTCAACGCGCGGCCGCCGGATCCTGTGAAACTGGCGCCGGTTGCGCCGCCACGCCGCGCGCCAGCTCCTCCTCGGAAATGACCTCGAACACGCGCACCACCTTGTGCACACCATCCACGCCACGCGCGATCTCGGCCGAACGCTTGGCCTCGCGCTGCGTGACGCGGCCCATCAAATAGACCACGCCGCGCTCGGTCACCACCTTGAAGGCATTGGCCGTCAGATCCTTGGCGTCCACCAGGCTGGCGCGCACCTTGCCGGTGATGAAAGTGTCCTTGGAGCGCTGCGACAGCGAGGTGTTGGCCATCACGCCCAGGTCGTTCACCACCGAGCGCACGTTATCCACCGCCAGCACGATCTGCTCCACCTTCTGGCTGTCTGCCGCCGTGGGCACCTCGCCGGTCAACAAGACCTGGCGGTTGTAGCTGGTCACGTTCACATGCGCGCGTTCGCCCATTGCTTCGCGAATACGGTTCACTGCGCGCAGCTCTATGCCCTCGTCCTCGACCTGCGTGCCCGCGGTGCGCCTATCGACGGCCATCATGGTGCCCACCACGGCACCGCCGCCAACCACCAGCGGCACACAGGCGGCAAGACTGCCGACCAGGGAGGCCGCTGCCAGCAAGGCGCCAAGGGTTCGCATCGACTGCATCTTCATATGGGGTTCTCCTGTTCTCCAAGTAACTGTGCGTCCACGCCATCGCAAAGGCAGTGCAGCACCAGGGCATGCACCTCGCGCACGCGCGCTGGGCGGTCATGCGGCACGCAGATCTGCACATCGGTCTCACGCAGCAAGGTCGCCAGGGCACCGCCATCGCGGCCAGTCAGGGCCACCACGGTCATGTCGCGCTCATGGGCAGCCTGCACCGCCTCCAGCATGGCTGGCTCATTGCCGGCAATGGTGATGGCCAGCAGCAGATCACCGGCCTGGCCCAGAGCACGCACCTGGCGCGCCAGGGCTGCGATGTCCGCACCGGCACCCGTCGTGGCCGCGGCCAGCCACAGCGCGTCGGGCACCAGGGCCAGCGCTGCCAGTTCCGGGCGTTCGCGCTCAAAACCGGTCACGCAAAAAGCCGCCAGCTGCTGCGCCTGCGCGGCCGATGGGCCACTGCCGCAGGCGAGCACCTTCGCGCCATTGGTCACACAGGCCCATATCGCCTGCACTGCGGCAGTGATGGGCTGGCTGAGGGCTTGCGCAGCCTGGTACTTCAGGTCGGCGCTGTCGATGAAATGCTGTTGAATGCGTTGCTCAAGCATGGGCCGCGAATGATACCCGCCGATGTTGCAGTTTCTGTAGCAAACGGTAGACCAGCCCCATTACCCGGCATCGAAGGCAGCACGCAACCACTGCACCCGGCCATCGTCGATGAGCACGGCATCGAAACGGCATGGTGGCGGCGCAGACCAGCGCAACAGATAGTGCTGCGCCGCCAGAATGATGCGCCGGCGCTTGGTGGCGCCTATGCTGGCCGCTGCCCCACCAAAATCGCCAGCACCGCGGCTGCGCACCTCCACGAACACCAGCGTGCCGTCGCGCTCGCGCATGACAAGGTCAATCTCGCCGCCGCCGCGCCCCGGGGTTCGATAATTGCGCTCGACCAGCACCAGGCCCGCCGCAACCAGACAGGCCAGCGCCCGGTCTTCAGCCACCTGCCCTATGGCACGCGTGGTGTGCCTTGGCGCACCACCCATGATCTTTTTGCCGAGGAACCCCATTGAGCGCATCCTTTGCCTCTGCCCTGCATGCCGCGCGCGACGCTGCGGCTGCCCAGCATTATCCGCAGGGCGCCCTGTACGTGGTGGCCACACCCATTGGCAATCTGGCCGACATCAGCCTGCGCGCCCTGCATGTGCTGCAACTGGCCGACACCATCGCCTGCGAGGACACGCGCCACACCCAGGCACTGCTGCGTGCCTACGGCATCGACAAACCCGGCGAACGCCTGCTGGCGCTGCACCAGCACAACGAGGTGGAGGCCGCACAGACCGTGCTCCAGCGCCTGCAGGCCGGACAGCGCGTGGCCTATGTGAGCGACGCCGGGACACCCGCAGTGAGCGACCCCGGCGCGCGCCTGGTTGCAGCCGTGCAGGCCGCCGGCCTGCGCTGCATGCCCCTGCCCGGCGCCAGCAGCGTGACCAGTGCCCTGAGCGTGAGCGGTGCCATCGCCCACACCAGCGAAAACCAGGGCTTCGTATTCGCGGGATTCCTGCCCAGCAGGAGCGCGGAGCGCAACAGCGCCATACAGCGCCTGGCCGCCGAGCCGCGCTGCGTGCTGCTGCTGGAGGCGCCGCACCGCATACTCGAACTGGCACAGGCCTTGGCCATGCTGGGAGAGCGCCGCGTGACACTGGCACGCGAACTGACCAAACAGTTCGAAGAAGTCACCACCCACGCGGCCCAGGATCTTGCCGCCTGGCTACAGGGAGCACCCCAGCGCAGCAAGGGCGAGTTCGTGGTGCTGCTGCACCCTGCGCCCGTCCCGCAAGACGATGACGCTGCGGCCGAGCGCGTGCTGCGCCTGCTGCTGGCCGAGCTACCCACCAAAACCGCCGTGAAGCTGACGGCGGACATCACCAATGCGCCGCGAAATGCCCTGTACGAACTAGCACTGCAGATCAAACGCAGTGAACAGGACTGAAACGCCTGCTGACAGGCGCGCGCACCCAATAGCCAGCCCGCAGGGGTGCATCCGATCCACAAAAAAAACGCCCAACCGAGAACGGTTGGGCGTTGCGATTTGGTGGCCTGGGACGGAATCGAACCGCCGACACAAGGATTTTCAATCCTCTGCTCTACCGACTGAGCTACCGGGCCTGAGCCACGGATTCTAGCGCAAAAAAATGGCATCCAATTTGAAACCTTGAAAATTTGCGACCCTTAGCCGGCGCGCTTGTTGCGGCCCAGGTCGACACCCAGCTGGCGCAGCTTGCGGTAGAGGTGGGTGCGTTCCAGGCCGGTCTTTTCGGCCACGCGCGTCATGGAGCCGCCCTCGCGGGCCAGGTGGAACTCAAAGTAGGCTTTCTCAAAACCGTCGCGCGCCTCGCGCAGCGGGCGATCCAGATTGAAGCCCTGGTGCGACAAGGGCAGCTGGTCGGCCGCCGATACGGCGCTCGCAAAAGGTGGTGCACCGTTGCCGGCAGTTGCCATGTCCGGCGAGTCGGCGATGTCAGGGGTTGGTGCACTCTGCGCTGCACTAGGAATGCTGCGTGCCAGGCCTTGCTCCACGGCCTTGAGCAATTTTTGCAGGGTGATGGGCTTTTCCAGGAAAGAGAACGCCCCGATGCGGGTGGCCTCGACGGCCGTGTCTATCGTGGCGTGGCCGCTCATCATGATGACGGGCATGGTCAGCGTGCCGGCCATGGCCCATTCCTTGAGCAGCGAGACGCCATCGGTGTCGGGCATCCAGATGTCGAGCAGCACCAGGTCATAGCTGTTCGCCTGCCGCGCGCTGCGGGCCTGCGTGGCGTTCTCGGCCAGATCCACGCTATGCCCCTCATCGTTCAGGATTTCCGACAACAGATCCCGGATCCCCAGCTCGTCGTCAACTACCAGTATGTTTGCCATGTGTGTAAATGCATCCTTACTGCCGGTACCGCGATGTTGTTAGAGCGCCACCGCCGCTTCAGGAGCGAATGATAGCGATACTTGCGCGCCCCTCATTTCCTCGCCCTCGATACGGTTGGCCAGGTCGATGCGCGCACCATGCTCATCGGCAATTTTCTTGACCACCGCCAGGCCCAAACCGGTGCCGCGCGCCTTGGTGGTGACATAGGGCTCAAAGGCGCGTTGCAGGATATACGCCGGAAAGCCTGGCCCGCAATCGGACACCGTGAGCCGCACGCGCTGCGCCGACTCACTCCAGCGCGTGGCGATGACCACAGGTGCGGGCGGCAGCTTCTGCTGCTCGGCCGCCTGCAAGGTGGCATCTTGCGCGTTCTGCAGCAGGTTGTGCACCACCTGGCGCAGTTGCTGGGCGTCGCCCAGGATGCGCGGACAACGCACGTCCAGCTCGGCCTGCACCGGCACCTGCGCGGTCTCGGCGCCATACAGGTGCAGCACATCGGCAATCAATGCATTCAGGTCCAGCGGCTGCAGCACGGCGGCGGGCAGGCGCGCATAGTCGCGAAACTCGTTGACCAGGCGCTTCATGGCATCGACCTGATCGACGATGGTCTTGACCGACTTGATGAGCACGGCCTGCTCGGCGTCGGGCAGCTTGCCGGTGAGCTTGAGCTCCAGGCGCTCGGCCGACAGCTGTATGGGGGTGAGCGGGTTTTTGATCTCATGCGCCAGGCGGCGCGCCACTTCGCCCCAGGCCTGGGCGCGCTGGGCCGAGACGATTTCGGAGATGTCGTCAAACACCAGCAGACGCGCGTGGTTGGGCAGCTCGGCGCCACGTGCGACCAGGCTGGTGCCCTGGGCGTGCATGCCGCCGCCAGAGCCATGCAGCTCAAACGGGTGCTGCCAGTGATCCAGACTATGGTGGCCATGGTCCAGCGAGAAAGCGTCGAAATGCTGCTGCACCGTGGCCGCAAATTCGGCCAGACCGGGCACGGCGGCCAGGGGTTTGCCCTCGTGAGCGGCCAGTGGTGCACGCAGAATGCGCGTGGCGCCCGGGTTGGAGGACTGGATCACGCCCTGCTGATCGAGCACGATGACGCCCGCCGTGAGGTTGTCTAGGATGGTCTGCAGGTTGCCGCGCGCCGCATCCAGCTGCTCCATGCTGCGCTCCACGGCCGAGCGCGCATCGGCCAGCTGTTGCGTCATCAGGGCAAAGGATCGCGTCAGGCCACCGAGCTCATCCTTGCCTTGCAGCGCGGCCTTCGGCGCCAGGTTGCCGGCTGCCACCTCGCGCACACCGTCTGCCAGCACAATCAGGGGACGTGCCAGCTGGTTGCCCAGCACCACCGCCAACAGCACCGCGCCGAACACCGCCAGAAACAGCGCCAGGGTCAGCGTGCCTATGTACATGCGCCGCAGGCCACCACGGGCCAATGCGCGCTCCTGGTATTCGCGGTTGGCCTCCTGCACGGCGATGGCGTTGGCCACCAGGGCCTGGGGCAGAGGCAGGGTGGCCTGCAGGTAGCGCGGCTCGGCCAACAGCCCCACCCCCGGATGGACTACCAGCACCAACACGCGCACGCGTGCGTTCTCCGCGGCCATGGGATCGTTGATGTCGTCCAGCCCCTCGATCTGGAAGCTGATGCGCTCCTGGCGCGCGGCGCGCAGTTGCTGCGCGCTGGGGCGATCGGGGTTGAGCGAATAGCGCGATTGCCCGACCCCGGCCACGGGCTGGCCCGCGGCATTCCACAACACCATGTCCGAAGCCCCGAGCTGGTCGCGCATGCGCTCAAGCACCACCCCGGCCGCGGCGTCGGGCACCTGCGCCAGCTGGCTGCTGGCGCCGCGGGTCTTGGTCGCCAGGTCGCTGGCAATGGTGTCCAGCGTGACACGCGCCAGACTCACCCCGGCCGTCAACGCACCCTCCACCTTGACATCGAACCAGCTCTCGATGGAGCGCGAGACGAACTGGTAGGACACGACATAGATCAGCAGCCCCGGCACCACCCCCACCAGGCCGAATATGGCCGCCAGCTTGATCAGCAGATGGCTGCCGAATCGCCCGCGCCGCACGCGCACGCCCAGGCGCACGGCGCCCCAGACCAGCACCGCCAACAACGCCACGGCGACAAGCACGTTCACGCCCAGCAGCCAGGCAAAGTTGCGCTCGTAGAGCGCGCGATTGTTGGTGGCCAGGGTGAGCAGAAACAGCAGCACCAGGCCTATGGCACCCATCACGCCGGCGCCCAGGCCCACCGCCCAGCGCAGGGCCCGCGCCCGGTTCGCCGCCCGGCGTGCCGAGCCCGCGGGGCGCTGCTCGCCCATCTTCACCGCGTGGCCTCCTGGGCGCTCAGGCGCGCGCCGCGCGCGAGGGCAATGTTCCAGCTGGAGCCGCCCACGGCGCCTATCTGCAGCGGCCGGGGCAGTTGCGACATGTCGAGGCGGAACTGGAAGTTCACCAAATAGGACTGGCCCTCGTCGATGACGCCCTCTTCCGCGATCTTCCAGCGCGCGATGCGCTCCAGGGCGGCCAGCACCTCGGGCAGGTCATCAAAGCTCTGATCCAGCGACACCCCCAGGCCAGTGGCCGCAAATGGCGCGGCAGACTGTGCCAGGCGCCAGCGGCGCGTGAGCGGCTGGTAGCTCAGACGCACATAGCGCGTGGCATGCGCCACGACCTTGTCCGTCCAGTACCAACGCGGGCGCAGCACCTCGGCGTCGGCAATGAAATGCATGGAGATGCCTTTGTACAGGGCATCTTGCACGATCGTGGGCAGCTCCAGCCGCAGCGCGGCCGAGAGGTACAGGCCGTCGGCGCCGCGCTCGAGCTGCAGATCGCTGACCTCGCCATGCTGCTGCGCCTGCGCGGCCGGAGCGTACCAGCACAGCGCCAGCAGGCAGGCCAGCGCTGCGCACCAGCGCACCCAGGCGCGCGCACCGGATTCAGGTCTTTTTTTGTAGCAAGGCGTAGAAGAAACCGTCGTGTTCACCCGGCCCATTGTCCGGGAGCGCGTGGCGCATATCCGGGTTGCCCGGGAATAAATGGCCCGGAGATGGCAGCAAAAGCGCATCGGTGTTGTGCGCAAGAAACGCCGTGATCTGCTCGTCGCCCTCGGCCCGGAACACCGAGCAGGTGCAGTACAGCATGCGCCCACCGGGGCGCAGCAGCGGCCACAGCGCCGCCAGCAGGCGCGCCTGCTGGCCCGCCAGCTGCGCCACGTCGCTCTCGCGGCGCAGCCAGCGCACGTCGGGATGGCGGCGCACGATGCCCGATGCCGTGCAGGGCGCGTCGAGCAAGATGGCGTCGAACAAGGCGCCGCCGCTGGCCTGTTGCCACCAGTCTGCGGGGCGTGCGGCGTCGGCCACCACGACCTGCGCGCTCAGGCCCAGGCGGCGCAGGTTGTCGTGGATGCGCTCGGCGCGCTGTGCGTCCACCTCCAGCGCGGTGACCTGCCATGGCGCGCGCAGCGCGGCAGCCCATTCCAGCAGGTGCGCGGTCTTGCCGCCAGGGGCGGCGCAGGCGTCCAGCAGGCGCAGCGGCTGGCTGGCATCCAGCCCGGCCAGCAGCAGCGGCGCCGCCATCTGCGCGGCCCCGTCCTGCACCGAAACCACGCCATCGGCAAAGCCGGGTAGCTGGCCCACCGGCACCGGACGGGCCAGTGCCAGGCCGCTATCACCCACCAATGTTGATTCAATTTTGATAGCTGTTAGCGTTTGCTGGTAAAGCGCTGGACTACTTTTTTTCTTTGAAACCCTGAGCACCATGGGTGCAGGCAGGTTGCTGGCCTGCAGGATCTGTTGCCAACGCTCCGGGTGGTCTTGGCGCAGGCGCTTGATCCACCATGCCGGGTGGTTCCAGACCGCTACCTCGTCACCCTGGGTGGCCACCACCAGTGCCTCGCGCTCGCGCAGGAAACGCCGCAGGCAGGCGTTGACAAAGCCGGCCTGGGCGCGCGTGGCCGCGCTGTGCTTGGCGGCGTGCACCGCCTGGTTCACCAGGGTGAACGGCTCGTAGGGCGCGGCCTCAGTGTCCCAGGCCAGCGCTAGGGCCGTGCACAGCAGCGCATCCACCCGCGCCGGCGGGTTGCGTGGTGCCAGCTGCCGGCGCAAGGCCTGGGCGCGCCCGAGGTTGCGCAGCACCTGGAACAACAGCGCCTGCACGGCCGGGCGCAGCGCTGCATCGCTGGCATCGAGCGCGGCCGTGCCCGACTGGCCCGCACGTATCGCCTGCAGGGCGGTGGCGGTGGCGTCCAGCAAGCGGCTCAAGGGCGGCGATGCGGCGCCGCCTGGCGCGGATGGCTTGGTGGTGGTCACAGCGCGCGCCCCTTCTTCATGCCAAACAGCCAGGCCAGCAGGTTGGCCGGAAACTGCCCGATAGCGTGGTTGTATTGGCCAACCGCTTCATTGAACAGCCGCCTGGCCTCGCCCGCGTGCAGCGCCAGCTGTTCGCGCTGGTGTATCCATGGCGCCAGGGCCGGTGGCGCCACGCCCTCGCCCGCCCGGGCCGCCTCATGGGCCAGGGACTGCCAGGCCGTGTCCAACACCTGGGCCGCTGCCGACAGGGTTGCAGCGGCGTCGCCATCCAGCGGCCGGGCCCGGGCCACTGCCAGAGAGGCGGCAAATTGCGCCGCCGCTGCGTCCAGGGCGGCCTGGGTGTCGGCGGCGCCACCCGCCGATGCATCGTCCTCTGTGGCTTCGATACGTGAAGCCGCATATTGCGCCAACAACGCTATCCAGCGCTGCCAGTGCGCATCCAGTGCGCCAAAGGCCTGCAGCGCGGCCGAGCGCAGGCGAATCAGGCGGTTGTAGGCGCCCACGGCCCAAAACAGCAGCAATGCCAGAAACACCCAGGAAATCCACATGTTCATAAGCTGCGGCGCCACGAAACAACCCCAAAAAAGAAACTCCCGGCCCGCCAATTGGCAAGCCGGGAGCAGCATGGTAGCGGCGAGGCTAGTGCGGCAACCTGGAAGTAGAGGAACACAATGAAAGTGATGGATTCGCGCCCAGGGCAAGGCGCAAACCGCAGCGATAGCCGTAGCTATCGCGAGGATTTGCAACGCCGCCGTGGGTGCGAAGGCGCGCTTTCATGTTTCGATATTTCCGGGTTGCCGTACCAGGGCTTAGTCCGCCAGGTCGGCACTGCCGTCGAGCTCAGCGGCAGCGCCTTCGGCATTGGCGCTGGCCAGCTCGGCCGCTTCGGCCTCGGCGATGGCGCGGCGCTCGGCCTCATCCATGGCGTCCTTGACCTTGCGCGCCTGGTGGTAGGCCAGACCGGTACCGGCAGGGATCAGGCGACCGACGATGACGTTTTCCTTCAGGCCGCGCAGCTCGTCGCGCTTGCCCATGATGGCAGCCTCGGTGAGCACGCGCGTCGTCTCCTGGAACGAGGCCGCGGAGATGAAGGAGTCGGTCGACAGCGAGGCCTTGGTGATGCCCAGCAGCACGTTGGAGTAGGTGGCCGGGATCTTGCCGTCCTTTTGCGCCTGCTCGTTGGTGTTGAGGATCTCCGAGCGCTCGACCTGCTCGCCCTGGATGTAGCTGGTCTCGCCCGGGTTCTCGACCACGACGCGGCGCAGCATCTGGCGCACGATGACCTCGATGTGCTTGTCGTTGATCTTCACGCCCTGCAGGCGGTACACGTCCTGCACCTCATCAACGATGTAGCGCGAGAGCTCCTCGATGCCCAGCAGGCGCAGGATGTCCTGCGGATCGGCCGAACCATCGACGATCAGCTCGCCCTTGTTCACCACCTGGCCCTCGTGCACCAGCACGTTCTTCTCCTTGGGCACCAGTTCGTCCCAGACATGGCCATCGGGGTCGGTGATCTGCAGGCGCACCTTGCCCTTGGTCTCCTTGCCGAAGGAGATGGTGCCGGTCATCTCGGCCAGCATGCCCTTGTCCTTGGGGCTGCGGGCCTCGAACAGCTCGGCCACGCGCGGCAGACCGCCGGTGATGTCGCGCGTCTTCTGGCCTTCGACCGGAATGCGCGCCAGCACCTCGCCTGGGCCCACGTCCTGGCCGTCGCGCACCTGGATCAGCGCGCCGATCTGGAAGCCGATGGCCACCGCATGGTCGGTGCCCGGGATCTTCACCTCCTGGCCGTTGGCGTCGATCAGCTTGACCAGCGGGCGCACCACCTTGGCGGAGCCGCGGCGCTTGGGGTCGATCACCACCAGCGTGGACAGGCCGGTGACATCGTCCACCTGCTTGGCCACCGTCAGGCCTTCTTCGATGTTCTCGAACTTGGTCGTGCCGGCGAACTCGGTGATGATGGGGCGGGTCAGCGGATCCCAGTTGGCCAGGATGGTGCCGGCCTTGATCTGCTGGTCGGCCTTGACCGACAACGTCGCACCGTAGGGCACCTTGTGGCGCTCGCGCTCGCGGCCATGCTCGTCCTGGATGACGATCTCGCCGGAACGGGCAATCACCACCAGCTCGCCCTTGGTGTTGGTCACATAGCGCATCGTGGCGTTGAAGCCGATGATGCCGTTGCTCTTGGCCTCGACGCTGGAGGCCACCGCCGCACGCGAGGCCGCGCCACCGATGTGGAAGGTACGCATGGTCAGCTGCGTGCCGGGCTCGCCAATCGACTGGGCGGCGATCACACCGACGGCTTCGCCCAGGTTGATCAGGCCACCGCGGCCCAGGTCGCGGCCATAGCACTTGGCGCACAGGCCGTAGCGGGTTGCGCAGGTCAGCGCCGTGCGCACCTTGACCTCATCCACGCCGACGGTCTCGATCTCCTCGATCGTGTCTTCGTCCAGCATGCGGCCAGCGGCCACCAGCACGTCGCGCGTCTCGGGGTGCAGCACGTCCTCGGCCACGACGCGGCCCAGGATTCGTTCGCGCAGCGATTCGATGACTTCACCGCCCTCGACGATGGCGCGCATCAGCGAGCCATTGCTGGTGCCGCAGTCATCCTCGGTCACCACCAGGTCCTGCGTCACGTCCACCAGACGGCGCGTTAGGTAACCCGAGTTGGCCGTCTTCAGCGCCGTGTCGGCCAAACCCTTGCGGGCGCCGTGCGTGGAGATGAAGTACTGCAACACGTTCAGGCCTTCGCGGAAGTTGGCCGTGATGGGCGTCTCGATGATGGAGCCATCGGGCTTGGCCATCAGGCCGCGCATGCCGGCGAGCTGACGGATCTGCGCAGCAGAGCCGCGGGCGCCCGAGTCGGCCATCATGTAGATGGAGTTGAAGGACTCTTGATCGACCTCGTTGCCGTGGCGGTCGATGGTCTTTTCCTTCTTCAGGTGGTCCATCATGACCTTGGAGATGTCGTCACCGGCCTTGCCCCAGATGTCCACCACCTTGTTGTAGCGCTCGCCGGCCGTGACCAGGCCGGAGACATACTGCTGCTCGATCTCCTTCACTTCCTTCTCGGCGCGACCGATGATGTCGGTCTTCTGCGCCGGCACCAGCATGTCGTCCACGCAGATGGAAATACCGGCGCGCGTGGCCAGGCGGAAGCCGTTTTGCAGCAGCTTGTCGGCAAACACCACGGTTTCCTTCAGGCCGCACTTGCGGAAGCTGGCGTTGATGAGCTTGGAGATTTCCTTCTTCTTCAGCGCCTTGTTCAGGTTGCTGAACGCCAGGCCCTTGGGCAGGATCTCCGACAGCAGGGCACGGCCGACGGTGGTCTCGACCAACTTGGTCTCGGGCTCGAACTCGCCCGTGTCCTTGTTCTTGTTCCACTCGGTCAGGCGCACGCTGATCTTGGTGGCAAGCTCAACCTCACCCGCGTCCAGCGCGCGCTGCACCTCACCGATGTCGGTGAAGACCATGCCCTCGCCCTTGCCGTTGATCTTCTCGCGGGTGGCGTGGTACAGGCCCAGCACCACGTCCTGCGAGGGCACGATGGAGGGCTCGCCCGAGGCCGGGAACAGCACGTTGTTGGACGCCAGCATCAGCGTGCGCGCCTCCAGCTGCGCCTCGACGGACAGCGGCACGTGCACGGCCATCTGGTCACCGTCGAAGTCGGCGTTGAAGGCCGCGCAGACCAGCGGGTGCAGCTGGATGGCCTTGCCTTCGATCAGGATGGGCTCGAAGGCCTGGATGCCCAGACGGTGCAGCGTGGGCGCACGGTTGAGCATGACCGGGTGTTCCTTGATGACCTCTTCCAGGATGTCCCAGACCACCGGCGTGCCGGCTTCGACTTCCTTCTTCGCCGCCTTGATGGTCGTGGCGATGCCCATGGCCTCCAGGCGCGAGAAGATGAAGGGCTTGAAGAGTTCCAGCGCCATCAGCTTCGGCAGGCCGCACTGGTGCAGCTTGAGCGTCGGGCCCACGGTGATCACCGAACGGCCCGAGTAGTCCACGCGCTTGCCCAAGAGGTTCTGGCGGAAGCGGCCGCTCTTGCCCTTGATCATGTCGGCCAGGGACTTGAGGGCGCGCTTGTTCGCGCCCGTCATGGCCTTGCCGCGGCGGCCATTGTCCAACAGGCTGTCCACGGCCTCCTGCAGCATGCGCTTTTCGTTGCGCGCGATGATCTCCGGGGCCTTGAGCTCCAGCAGGCGGCGCAGGCGCGAGTTGCGGTTGATGACGCGGCGGTACAGGTCGTTCAGGTCAGAGGTGGCAAAGCGGCCACCGTCCAGCGGCACCAGCGGACGCAGATCCGGCGGCAGCACGGGCAGCACCTCGAGCACCATCCACTCGGGCTTGATGCCGGACTTCTTGAAGGCTTCCAGCACCTTCAGGCGCTTGGCATTCTTCTTGACCTTGACCTCGGAGCCCGTCAGGTCGCCGCGCAGGCGCTCGATCTCGATCTCGAGGTCGATACCCTCGAGCAGCTCCTTGATGCCCTCGGCGCCCATCTTGGCGATGAACTCGTCGCCATATTCCTTGCGCTTGGCGTCGTAGTCGTCCTCGCTCATGATGCTGAACTTCTTCAGCGGCGTCATGCCGGGGTCGGTGACCACATAGGCTTCGAAGTACAGCACGCGCTCGATGTCGCGCAGCGTCATGTCCAGCACCAGGCCCAGACGCGACGGCAGGCTCTTCAGGAACCAGATATGCGCGCAGGGCGCCGCCAGGTCGATATGGCCCATGCGCTCGCGGCGCACCTTGGTCTGCGTGACTTCAACGCCGCACTTTTCGCAGATCACGCCGCGGTGCTTCAGGCGCTTGTACTTGCCGCACAGGCACTCATAGTCCTTGATGGGCCCGAAGATCTTGGCGCAGAACAAGCCGTCGCGCTCGGGCTTGAAGGTGCGGTAGTTGATGGTCTCGGGCTTCTTCACCTCGCCGAAAGACCAGGAACGGATCTTCTCGGGCGAGGCCATGCCGATCTTGATGGCATCAAAGTGCTCATCCGGCGTGAATTGCTTGAACAGGTCGAGTAGCGATTTCATATGACTCTTTCCCTTGCATCAAAAATCGTAGCTGCTTGCGCTTTATTGATGGCTGTTTGAATATCAAATGACATTCAAACCCCATATAGACAAGCGTCAGCAGCTCACTTTTTCTATTTAATCGGCCCCGATCAGGAGCGTTCCAACTCGATGTCCAGGCCCAGGGAACGGATTTCCTTGACCAGCACATTGAACGACTCCGGCATGCCGGCCTCGATGGCGTGTTCGCCCTTGACGATGGATTCGTACACCTTGGTACGGCCCTGCACGTCGTCGGATTTCACGGTCAGCATTTCCTGCAGCACGTAGGCGGCGCCGTAGGCTTCCAGCGCCCACACTTCCATCTCACCGAAGCGCTGGCCGCCAAACTGGGCCTTGCCGCCCAGCGGCTGCTGCGTCACCAGCGAGTACGGGCCGGTGGAGCGGGCATGCATCTTGTCGTCGACCAGGTGGTGCAGCTTCAGGTAGTGCATGTAGCCGATGGTCGTCGGGCGCTCGAAGCGCTCACCCGTGCGGCCGTCGTACAGATAGGCCTGGGTGCGCGTGTCGGTCAGGCCCTTGCGCTCCTTGATGTCGTCCGGGTAGGCGATCTTGAGCATGTCCTTGATCTCGGCCTCGGAGGCGCCGTCGAACACGGGGGATGCAAAGGGCACGCCGGTGGTCAGCTCGCGCGCCATGGCCATGACCTCGTCGTCGCTCAGCTGGGACAGTTCTTCCTTGCGGCCACGCGAGTTGTAGATTTCCTCGAAGAACTTGCGCAGCTCGGCCGCCTTGGCCTGTTCCTGCAGCATGTTGCCGATGCGCTGGCCCATGCCCTTGCCGGCCCAGCCCAGGTGGACTTCGAGCACCTGACCGATGTTCATGCGCGATGGCACGCCCAGCGGGTTCAGCACGATGTCGGCAGGCGTGCCGTCGGCCATGTAGGGCATGTCCTCGACCGGGACGATCTTCGACACCACACCCTTGTTGCCGTGGCGGCCGGCCATCTTGTCGCCGGGCTGCAGGCGGCGCTTGACGGCCAGATACACCTTGACCATCTTCAGCACGCCGGCCGGCAGTTCGTCGCCCTGCGTCAGCTTCTTGCGCTTTTCTTCAAACGCCAGGTCGAAGCTGTGGCGCGTCTGCTCCATGGCGTTCTTCATGGATTCGAGCTGTGCGGCCACGGCCTCGTCGGCGGGGCGGATATCGAACCAGTGGAACTTCTCCACGCCATCCAGATAGGCCTTGTCGATCTTCGTGCCCTTGGCGAGCTTCTGCGGGCCACCGTTGGCGACCTTGTCCACCAGCAGCTTCTCGATACGATCGAAGGCGTCGGCCTCGACGATGCGCAGCTGGTCGTTCAGGTCCAGGCGGAAGCGCTTCAGTTCATCGTCGATGATCTGCTGGGCACGCTTGTCGCGCTGAATGCCCTCGCGGGTGAACACCTGCACGTCGATCACCGTGCCCTGCGAGCCCTGATCCACGCGCAGCGAGGTGTCCTTCACGTCGGAGGCCTTCTCGCCGAAGATGGCGCGCAGCAGCTTTTCCTCGGGCGTCAGCGTGGTCTCGCCCTTGGGCGTGACCTTGCCGACCAGCGTGTCGCCGGGCTGCACCTCGGCGCCGACGTAGATGATGCCCGACTCGTCCAGGCGGTTCAGCTGCTGCTCCGACAGGTTGGGAATGTCGCGCGTGATTTCCTCGGCACCCAGCTTGGTGTCGCGCGCCATCACCACCAGCTCCTCGATGTGGATCGAGGTGTAGCGGTCTTCGGCCACCACACGTTCGCTGATCAGGATCGAGTCCTCGAAGTTGTAGCCGTTCCAGGGCATGAAGGCGATCAGCATGTTCTGGCCGATGGCGATCTCGCCCAGGTCGGTGGAGGCGCCGTCGGCGATCACATCACCCTTGGCCAGCTTGTCGCCACGCTTGACGATGGGGCGCTGGTGGATGTTGGTGTTCTGGTTGGAACGCTGGTACTTGATCAGGTTGTAGATGTCCACACCGACTTCACCGGCCACGGCCTCGGAGTCGTTCACGCGGATCACGATGCGGGTGGCATCGACGTAATCAACCACACCGCCACGGCGCGCCGTGACCACGGTGCCCGAGTCGACGGCGGCCACGCGCTCGATACCCGTGCCCACCATGGGCTTCTCCGGGCGCAGCACGGGAACGGCCTGACGCGACATGTTGGCGCCCATCAGAGCGCGGTTGGCGTCGTCATGCTCCAGGAAGGGCACCAGCGATGCCGCCACCGAAACGATCTGCGCCGGCGACACGTCCATGTACTCCACGCGCTCGGCCGATACCAGGGTGGATTCACCCTTCTCACGCGCCGACACCAGGTCGCCGGTGAGCTTGCCGTCCTTGTCCAGCGTGGCGTTGGCCTGGGCAATGATGTACTTGCCCTCTTCGATGGCCGACAGGTAATCGATCTCCATCGTCACCTTGCCATCCACCACGCGGCGGTACGGGGTTTCGATGAAGCCGTACTCGTTCAGGCGCGCGTACAGGGCCAGCGAGTTGATCAGGCCGATGTTCGGGCCTTCGGGCGTCTCAATGGGGCAGACACGGCCGTAGTGCGTGACGTGCACGTCGCGCACCTCGAAGCCGGCGCGCTCGCGCGTCAGACCGCCCGGGCCCAGGGCCGAGACGCGGCGCTTGTGCGTGATTTCGGCCAGCGGGTTCGTCTGGTCCATGAACTGCGAGAGCTGTGAGGCACCGAAGAACTCCTTCAAGGCCGCAGAAATCGGCTTGGAGTTGATCAGGTCGTGCGGCATCAAAGGCTCTTGCTCGGCCTGGCCCAGACGCTCCTTCACGGCCTTTTCGATACGTGCCAGGCCGGTGCGGTACTGGTTCTCGGCCAGCTCGCCGACGCAGCGCACGCGGCGGTTGCCCAGGTGATCGATGTCGTCCACCTCGCCCTTGCCGTTGCGCAGATCGACCAGGATCTTGACCACGGAGAGGATGTCGTCGTTGGACAGCACCATGGGGCCGGTGGCCTCGTCGCGGCCGACCTTGGCGTTGAACTTCATGCGCCCCACGCGCGACAGGTCATAGGTGTCGGGGTTGTAGAACAGGCGCTGGAACAGGGCCTGCACGGCGTCTTCGGTCGGCGGCTCGCCGGGGCGCATCATGCGGTAGATGGCCACGCGCGCGGCGAATTCGTCCACGGTTTCATCGATGCGCAGCGTCTGCGAGATGTAGGCGCCCTGGTCGAGCTCGTTGGTGTAGATGGCCTGCAGCTCCTGCACGCCGGCCGAGCGCAGCTTCTTGAGCAGGGCCTCGGTCAGTTCTTCGTTGGCCTTGGCCAGGATCTCGCCGGTGTCGGGATCGACGATGTTGCGCGCCACCACGCGGCCGATCAGGAAGTCCTCGGGCACGCTGATATGGGTCGTGCCGGACTGCTCCAGTTCACGCGTATGGCGCGCCGTGACGCGCTTGTCCTTGGCAACGATGACCTTGCCCGACTTGTCGGTGATGTCAAAGCGTGCCACCTCGCCACGCAGGCGCTCGGAGACAAACTCCAGTTGCGCGCCGCTGTCCATCAGGCGGAAGTTGTCGTTGACGAAGAAGTTCGCCAGGATGGACTCGGGGTTCAGGCCAATGGCCTTCAGCAGTATGGTGACCGGCATCTTGCGGCGACGGTCCACGCGGAAGTACAGGATGTCCTTGGGGTCGAACTCGAAGTCCAGCCAGGAGCCACGGTAGGGAATGATGCGCGCCGAGAACAGCAGCTTGCCCGAGCTATGGGTCTTGCCCTTGTCGTGCTCGAAGAACACGCCGGGCGAGCGGTGCAGCTGCGAGACGATGACGCGCTCGGTGCCGTTGATGATGAACGAGCCCTTGTCGGTCATCAAGGGCACCTCGCCCATGTAGACCTCCTGCTCCTTCACTTCCTTGACCACCTTGTTCTGCGACGTGGAGGACTCGCGGTCGTAAATGATGAGCTGCACCTTGGCGCGCACGGCCGAGGCAAAGGTCAGGCCGCGGGTCTGGCATTCGCGCACGTCGAACGCCGGCTTGGCCAGGTTGTACTCAACAAACTTCATCTCGACAAAACCGTTGTGCGAGACGATGGGGAAGGCTGAGTTGAATGCCGCCTGCAAGCCTTCGATGCCGCGCTTTTGCGCGGGGGTATCGGCCTGCAGGAATGCGGTATATGCATCGCGCTGCATCTGCAGCAGATACGGGACTTCGAGCACGCTGTCACGGCTACCGAAGCTCTTGCGGATGCGCTTGCGTTCTGTGTAGCTGTACGTGGATGTTTGGGCCATGAGATCTCCGGGCAAAGACATGACGATGGGGTCTTCGACGACTACTGCCCCACAAGGCAGGGCTTGCGGGCTTGGCGGTTGGCCACTACCAACCATGGCGGACGGCGATGCGTTGCACATCGCCCGAACCAAGGCGTCTTCTGCTGTCGGATGGGTCAGAAGACACTAGCAAACGGCCTTGCAGGCCGCTTGCTGGTGCGCTCTGGTGACTATTCCCATAAGCACCAAAGGCTGGAGGCCTTTTGCAAGACCCCCAGCCCATGAGACAAGGTCGATTACTTGAGTTCGGCCTTGGCGCCGGCGTCCACCAGCTTCTTGACAGCGGCTTCGGCGTCGGCCTTGGCAATGGCTTCCTTGACGTTCTTGGGAGCGCCGTCCACCAGGTCCTTGGCTTCCTTCAGGCCCAGGCCGGTGATTTCGCGCACTGCCTTGATGACGGAGACCTTGTTGGCGCCAGCGTCGGTCAGCACCACGTTGAACTCGGTCTTCTCTTCAGCGGCTGCAGCGGCAGCGCCACCGCCGGCAGCAGCGGGAGCAGCCATGGCGGCAGCGCTCACGCCAAACTTCTCTTCAATGGCCTTGACCAGGTCATTGAGTTCCATGACCGTCATGCTGTCCAGCGCGGTCAAAAATGCGTCTTTATCGAATGCCATTTTGATTTCCTAACAATTGGGTTTCAGAGGGTTGCAAAAACTGCGACTGCCGCCTCAGGCGGCCACAGCTTCGCCTTCGCCTTTTTTCGTCGCCAGGGCACCCAGCACCACAGCGGTGCGGGAGATGGGCGACATCAGCAAGCCACACAGCTGGGCCAGCAGCACTTCCTTGGAAGGGATGTTGGCCAGTTGCTTCACGCCGTTCACGTCCAGGGCCTTGCCCGCGAAGGCGCCGCCACGAATCACCAGCTTGTCGTTGGTCTTCGCGAAATCGGCCACCACCTTGGCGGCGGCCACAGCGTCTTCGGAGAAGCCATAGATCAGGGGACCGGTCATCTGGTCGGCCACCACGTCAAACTGGCTGCCAGCCACAGCACGGCGTGCCAAGGTGTTCTTCAGAACACTCAAGGAAACACCCTTGCTGCGGGCGTCAACGCGCAGTTTGGTCATGTCGGCGACCGTGATGCCACGGTACTCCGCGATCACGAGCGTTTGAGCTTTAGCGGCGAGGCTGGTCACTTCGTTGATGACCGCTTCTTTCTCACTGCGATTAAGACTCAAGGTCTACTCCTTCATATGCGCATTTCGGACGAATCCAGCCATGCGCGCTCTTGGTATGCAGCGACCAACTGTTTCGGAAGAATTCCATCTGCAGCGGGATCGCCATCTGCGTTGGCCCTCATGGGTTTAAGTGCAACCTGCTTGCACACCAACGGTCTTGGATGGCCCGGCGCATCACTGCGCCGGCCCACCACCGAAGCGCTCTTGCGAACGCTTCAAGATTTATCGCAATCAGGCTGCGATGGTTTGCGTGTCGACGCGAACGCCCAGACCCATGGTCGAAGATACGGCCACCTTGCGCAGGTAAACACCCTTGCTGGTAGCCGGCTTGGCCTTGTTCAGTGCTTCGATCAACGCCACCAGGTTGCCTTGCAGCTTGTCGTTGTCGAACGAGCGACGGCCAATGGTCGTGTGGATGATGCCGGCCTTGTCGACACGGAACTGCACCTGGCCGGCCTTGGCGTTCTTCACGGCCGTGGCCACGTCGGGCGTCACCGTACCCACCTTGGGGTTGGGCATCAGGCCGCGTGGGCCCAGGATCTGGCCCAGCGTACCCACGACGCGCATGGCATCAGGGGCGGCGATAACCACGTCGAAGGGCATGTCACCGGCCTTGACCATCGCGGCCAGGTCGTCCATACCAACGATGTCGGCACCGGCGGCCTTGGCTTCTTCGGCCTTGGCGCCCTGGGCAAACACGGCCACGCGGGAGGTTTTGCCAGTGCCATTGGGCAGCACGACGGCGCCACGCACCACCTGGTCGGACTTCTTGGCATCCACGCCCAGCTGCACGGCCACGTCGATCGATTCATCGAACTTGGCGGTGGCGGCATCCTTCACCAGGGCCACGGCGTCAGCGAATGCATACAGCTTGGTGCTGTCAACCTTGCCCTGCAGGGCTTTTTGCTTCTTGGTCAGCTTTGCCATGTCAGAGGCCCTCCACCGTCACGCCCATGGAACGGGCAGAGCCTGCCAGCGTACGCACGGCAGCGTCCACATCGGCGGCATTCATGTCCTTGAGCTTGGTCTTGGCGATCTCTTCCAGCTGTGCGCGGGTGATCTTGCCGACCTTGGTGCTCAGCGGATTGGACGAGCCCTTGTCCAGCTTGATGGCCTTCTTGATCAGCACCGTTGCGGGCGGCGTCTTGATGATGAAGGTGAAGCTCTTGTCGGCAAAAGCGGTGATGACGACGGGCAGCGGCAGGCCCGGCTCGACACCCTGGGTCTGGGCGTTGAACGCCTTGCAGAATTCCATGATGTTGAGACCACGCTGACCGAGCGCGGGGCCGATCGGGGGGGATGGGTTGGCCTTACCAGCTGGCACTTGCAGCTTGATAAAGCCGACGATTTTCTTCGCCATTGATAGCTCCTTGCGGGTGATGACGCCCGATCCAAAGGGTCAGGCTCCCCGGGGGTTATCGACTCAATTTTTTATCGCGCCGAGTCGAAAGGCGCGAAACTTGATGCGAATTAAGTTGCCGGAAGAAAGCCTTACGTCTTCTCGACCTGGGCAAACTCCAACTCGACAGGGGTTGAACGACCAAAAATCATGACCGATACCCGCAGGCGGCTCTTCTCGTAGTTGACCTCTTCCACCGAACCGTTGAAGTCGGTGAAGGGGCCTTCCTTGACACGTACCAGTTCGCCCACCATGAACTCGATCTTGTGGCGGGGCTTATCCGTGCCCTGTTGCATCTGGTTGACGATCTTCTGCACCTCGTCCTCGGAAATAGGCGCAGGACGATTCTTGACCCCGCCCACGAAGCCGGTCACCTTGCTGGTGTGCTTCACCAGGTGCCAGGTGTCGTCATCCATGACCATCTCAACAAACACATAACCCGGGAACAGGCGACGCTCAGTGGTCTTGCGCTGACCATTCTTCATTTCCACGACCTCTTCGGTCGGAACAAGAATGCGGCCAAACTTCTGCTGCATGCCGGCGCGGGCAATGCGCTCCTGAATGTTGCGCTCTACGGCCTTTTCCATGCCGGAATAGGCATGAACGATGTACCAACGCAAATCGGGATTGGCCGACGCGTCCGCGGAAGTTTGCTCACCACCGGCTTGCATGGCATCCACCATCACTTCCTCCAACCCAAGATCAAATCGTACAGAACCCACTCCAAGGTTTTGTCTGTAAACCAGAGGAAGAGTGCCATCAGAACCACAAACGCGAACACATAGCCCGTCATCTGCAGCGATTCCTTACGCGTTGGCCAGACCACCTTCTTGACCTCGCGCGAAGCATCACGAGCGAAGGCAATGAACTGACGACCATGCTCAGAAACCAAGAACATGACCACGGCCAGCGCCAAGCCAAGCAGCAGCGCCGCCCACTGAATCAGCGGACCCTGCTTGCCGAGCAGATAGAAACCGGCGATAGACGCAAGAACGATCGCCACCGCAGCGAACAACTTTGCCTTGTCCGCACCGGTGGTGACCGTTTCAACCTGGGAAGTGGCCATAGATGAAATTTTTGCCTTCTGTATCTGGTGTCGCACAAGACACCGAAGCCCGCCAGACTCTGGCGGGCTTGTTGACCACCGTATTCAGGTGGCAGGGGCAGTAGGAATCGAACCTACAACCTTCGGTTTTGGAGACCGACGCTCTGCCAATTGAGCTATACCCCTATGACTCATTGATTACGCAATGATCTTGGCAACGACGCCGGCACCCACGGTGCGGCCGCCTTCGCGGATGGCGAAGCGCAGGCCTTCTTCCATGGCGATGGGGGCGATCAGCTTGACGGTGATCGACACGTTGTCGCCGGGCATGACCATTTCCTTGTCGGCGGGCAGCTCGATGGAGCCGGTCACGTCGGTCGTGCGGAAGTAGAACTGCGGACGGTAGTTGTTGAAGAACGGGGTGTGGCGGCCGCCTTCGTCCTTGCTCAAAACGTACACCTCAGCCGTGAAGTGGGTGTGCGGCTTGATGGAGCCGGGCTTGCACAGCACCTGGCCGCGCTCGACGTCTTCACGCTTGGTGCCGCGCAGCAGCAGACCGACGTTGTCGCCAGCCTGGCCCTGATCCAGCAGCTTGCGGAACATTTCCACGCCGGTGCAGGTGGTCTTTTGCGTGTCGCGGATGCCGACGATTTCGATTTCTTCACCGACCTTGATGATGCCGCGCTCGACGCGACCGGTCACCACGGTGCCACGGCCGGAGATGGAGAACACGTCTTCCACGGGCATCAGGAAGGCGCCGTCCACGGCGCGCTCGGGCGTGGGGATGTAGGTGTCCAGGGCTTCGGCGAGCTTCAGGATGGCGGGCTCACCCTTGTCGGACTGGTCGCCTTCGAGGGCCAGCTTGGCCGAGCCACGGATGATGGGGGTGTCGTCGCCGGGGAAATCGTACTTGTCCAGCAGTTCGCGCACTTCCATTTCGACCAGCTCGAGCAGCTCTTCGTCGTCCACCATGTCGCACTTGTTCAGGAACACGATGATGTAGGGCACGCCCACCTGGCGGGCCAGCAGGATGTGCTCGCGCGTCTGGGGCATGGGGCCGTCAGCGGCCGAGCACACCAGGATGGCGCCGTCCATCTGGGCGGCGCCGGTGATCATGTTCTTCACATAGTCGGCGTGGCCGGGGCAGTCCACGTGGGCGTAGTGGCGGTTGGCGGTCTCGTACTCGACGTGCGAGGTGTTGATGGTGATGCCGCGGGCCTTTTCTTCGGGCGCGTTGTCGATCTGGTCGTAGCCCTTGGCTTCGCCGCCAAACTTCTTGGACAGCACCGTGGCAATCGCCGCCGTCAGCGTCGTCTTGCCATGGTCCACGTGACCGATCGTGCCCACGTTCACATGGGGCTTGGTGCGTTCGAATTTACCTTTTGCCATCTTTTCGACTCCGAAAAAGCTATACCAGCACGATAAATACAGACACACCCCAAACGGGGCGCGTCTTTGAATTTTGGTGCCCTTGGCGGGAATCGGACCCGCGACCTCTCCCTTACCAAGGGAGTGCTCTACCACTGAGCCACAAGGGCAATCACAAGGCCTAAGCCTAAAAACCAAACCAAATCATGGAGCGGGAGACGGGAATCGAACCCGCGTCATTAGCTTGGAAGGCTAGGGTTCTACCATTGAACTACTCCCGCAAGACCGAGGTTTGCGCAATCGCGGTCCAACGCCTTCAACTCACAATTTGGTGGAGGGGACTGGATTCGAACCAGTGTAGGCGTAAGCCAACAGATTTACAGTCTGCCCCCTTTAGCCACTCGGGCACCCCTCCGAGGAATTCGCAAGTATATCAGCTTTTTTGCGCGCGGAGCCAAAACTCACTATCTGATCGCGCACCATCGGTACAAACTGGCGCGGCTGGCGGGGATCGAACCCACGACCCTTGGCTTCGGAGGCCAATACTCTATCCACTGAGCTACAGCCGCATGGTGCATGGCTCATGCACTCTGCAAAGGGCGGATTATCGCACGCAGCTAGACAGCAAACCCGAGCCCACGCAAATAGGCGTCCACCGCGTCGCCACCTACCGCACACAGATCAAACCCCGCCCGCCCCAGAATCCACGCCTGAAGCAGCCCATCGAAAAGCGCCTGCAGGCCCAGCGCCGCGTCCGCCGCTGTCATTGGCAACACCAGGGGAGTCTGCCGCGCAGCCTGCTCCAGGTCGCGTGCGAGCTGGGCATGAAAGCGCTGCAACGCGGCAAGGTGGCGCTCGCGCACGCCACTGAGCTCACTGACATACTCGACCCGATACATCGCGATCTCAAGCACTCTGCGCGTATGCGGATCGTTGACCATGACTTCCAGCAACTGCTGCACCATGCCCCGCACACGCCCCAGAGGATCTTCGGTGCTGACCGGCGCATCGATACCGCACGCCACTTCCAGCGGCAGGGTGACACGATCCATCATCGCGTTGAACAAGTCCACCTTGTCCTTGAAGTGCCAATAGATCGCTCCCCGCGTCGCTCCCGCCGCCTGCGCGATCTCTGCGAGCGAAGCACGGGCCACACCGCGCTCGTAGAACACGCGCTCGGCAGCATCCAGCAACGCCTGCCGGGTCGCATCTGCGTCTACTTTGGTGCGACGCGCCATGCTTACATCTCCTTTTTTAAGCAGTTTTGTGTAATTATACATTCACAAATGTATGTATAATTTCCGATTTCGTAAAATGACTGGACGGCCATATCGCCCTGCGCTCCACCCTGCGCACCTGCCATCAGCCAGCCAAAGGATCTTCATGTCACCTCTGCCACAACGCCGCCAGCCCCATCGCACAAGCCTGCAACCCCACGCCACGGCGGCCTGGTCGCTGGCCCTGACTGCCGTACTGCTATTGACTGCATGCGGCAAGCCCGAGGCGCAGCCCGGCGGCGGAGGTGGCAAGCCGCCGGCCCCTGAGGTTGGCGTTCTCACGGTGCAGCCGGGTGAAATTGGGTTGATCACCGAACTGCCCGGCAGATTGGAAGCATCGCGCGTGGCACAGGTACGTGCACGGGCGGCGGGCATCCTGCAGAAGCGGGTTTTCAACGAAGGCAGCGATGTGAAGGCTGGCCAGAAGCTGTTCCTGATTGATAGCGCCCCCTACCAGGCCAGCCTGGCACAGGCCGAGGCCAGCGTTGCCCAGGCCCAGGCCAGCCTGGCACAAAGCCGAGCACTGGCCGAGCGCTACCGCCCGCTGGTGGCCGTGAATGCCATCAGCAAGCAGGAATATGACAACGCCGTTGCCGCACAAAAAACCGCTGAGGCGAATGTGGCGGCGGCCAAGGCGGCCGTTACCACGGCCCGCATCAACCTGGGTTACGCGACGGTCACCGCACCCATTTCCGGCCGCATTGGCCGTGCCCTGGTGACGGAAGGGGCCTTGGTAGGCCAGGGGACGCCGACCGAACTGGCCGTGATCCAGCAGATCGACCCGCTGTACATCAACTTCACACAATCGGCCGCGGACGCGCTCAGACTACGTGCCCAGGTGGCAAGCGGCAAATACAAGCAGGCAGGCAGTGCCGCAGCCCAAGTGCGCGTGCTACTGGAAGATGGCAGTGTCTACCCGCAAGCCGGCAAGCTGCTGTTCACCGACCTGACGGTGGACATCACCAGCGGCCAGGTGACATTGCGTGCTGAGGTACCCAACCCGCAGCGCGAACTGCTGCCAGGCCTGTACGTACGCGTGCGTCTGGAGCAGGCACAGGTGGACAACGGCATCGCATTGCCACAGCAGGCAGTGACACGTTCGACCAAGGCAGACACGGTGATGGTCGTTGGTGCAGATAACCAGGTCACGCAGCGCCCGGTCAAGCTCGGCCCCAGCCAGGGGTCGAACTGGATCGTGCTCGACGGTCTGAAGGCTGGCGAGCAGGTCATGGTGGACGGCTTCCAGAAGTTGCCCCGCGCCAAACCGGGTGAACCCATCATGGTCAAGCCCGTGCCCTGGGCACCGGCAGGCACGCCCCCGCAAACCAGCCCGGGCACTGCACCGGCGGCCAAGCCCTAAGCCCGGGAGCACGGCACATGGCCAAATTTTTCATTGAACGGCCCATCTTTGCGTGGGTGATCGCTATCTTCATCATGGTGGCGGGCGCGGTGTCCATCACCAAGCTACCCATCGCGCAGTACCCGCCGGTGGCGCCACCAACCATCCTGGTGTCCGTGGCCTATCCCGGGGCCACGGCCCAGACGCTGGAGGACTCGGTGCTCTCGGTCATCGAGCGCGAAATGAACGGGGCCACGGGTCTGGCTTACATCGAAACCACCAGCCAGGCCAATGGCACGGGCTCGCTGACGCTGAGCTTTGAGCCCGGCACCAACGCCGATTTGGCCCAGGTGGACGTGCAGAACCGCCTGTCGCGCGCGACGCCGCGCCTGCCGGCAGCAGTGACACAGCAAGGCGTGCGCGTTGAAAAGTCACGTTCCAACTTTCTGCTGTTTTCCATCCTGACGTCCGAGAATCCCAACGTCAGCATCGACGAGCTCAACGACTACGCCGCACGCAACATCGTCCCGGAGCTCCAACGCCTGCCGGGCGTGGGTACGGTGACGCAGTTTGGCGCCGAGCGTGCCATGCGCGTGTGGGTGGACCCGGCCAAGCTCAAGGGCTACAACCTGTCGCTCGACCAGGTCAATGCCGCCATCCGCACGCAAAACCTACAGGTTTCTGCCGGCAACCTGGGCGACCTGCCCAGCATCAGCGGCCAAACGACCACTGCCACCATTGTGGTGACGGGTCAGATGAGCACGGCCGAGCAGTTTGGCAACATCGTGCTGCGCGCCAACACCGATGGCTCCAACGTGCGCCTCAAGGATGTGGCCCGCATCGAGCTCGGAGCGCAGTCCTACAGCACCAGCGCCCAGCTCAATGGCGCACCCGCAGTGGGCATGGGCGTGCAGCTGACCCCTTCCGCCAACGCACTGGCCACGGCCCGGGCCGTCAGAACCAAGCTGACGCAGCTGCAGCAGTTTTTTCCGCAAGGGGTGAAGTACTCCATTCCTTTTGACACCTCGACCTTCATCTCGGTCTCCATCGAGAAGGTGGTGCACACGTTGCTGGAAGCCGTGGCACTGGTGTTCGTGGTGATGTTTCTGTTTCTGCAGAACTTTCGCTACACCGTCATTCCGACCATCGTGGTGCCGGTAGCGCTGCTGGGCACATTCGCCACGCTGCTGGCACTGGGCTTTTCCATCAATGTGCTGACCATGTTCGGCATGGTGCTGGTGATCGGCATCGTCGTGGACGACGCCATTGTGGTCGTGGAAAACGTCGAGCGCATCATGAGCGAGGAAGGCCTGCCGCCCCTGCAGGCCACGCGGAAGGCCATGGGCCAGATCTCTGGCGCCATCATCGGCGTGACCGTGGTGCTGGTTTCGGTGTTCGTGCCGCTGGCATTCTTTTCCGGCTCCACAGGCAACATCTACCGCCAGTTTGCGGTGACCATGGGTACGTCGATTGCGTTCTCGGCCTTCATGGCACTGTCGCTCACACCCGCGCTGTGCGCCACACTGCTCAAGCCCATACCCGACGATCACCACGAGAAGAAAGGCTTTTTTGGCTGGTTCAACCGTGGGTTCAAAAACACCACGCACCGCTATGAGTCAACGCTGGCGCGCCTGGCACGGCGCAGCGGCCGCATGATGCTCATCTATGCCGCCTTGATCGGCGCGGTCAGCGTGGTCTATTTGCGTCTGCCAACCTCCTTCCTGCCCAACGAGGACCAGGGCTTTCTGATCGCCAACGTGCAGCTGCCCGCCGGCGCCACACAGGAACGCACCCGCACCGTGCTGAACAAAGTGGAGGAATTCATGCTGGGCCAGCCCGAGGTGAGTGACATCGTTTCAGTGGCGGGTTTTTCCTTCTCCGGCCAGGGGCAGAACACCGGCATTGCCTTTGTCACGCTGAAGAACTGGAGCGAACGCCCCGGCGCAGGGCATTCCGCCGAGGCCGTGGCGGGCCGCGCCACCGGTGCGTTGTACGGCCTGCGCGACGCCTTCATCTTTGCCATCAGCCCACCGCCGATTGCCGAGCTGGGCAACGCCACCGGCTTCACCTTCCGCCTGCAGGATCGCGGATCCAAGGGCCATGACGCCCTGTTGGCGGCACGCAACCAGTTGCTGGGCATGGCGGCGCAAAGCAAGGTACTGGCCGGCGTGCGACCCGATGGCATGGAGGATGCGCCGCAGATGCAGATTGATATCGACCGCGACAAGGCCAGCGCGCTCGGCGTTTCGTTCGACAGCATCAGCAGTGCGCTGGGCACGGCACTGGGCTCATCCTATGTCAACGACTTCCCCAACCAGGGCCGCCTGCAGCGCGTGATGGTGCAGGCCGATGCGCGCTCACGCATGCAGCCGGAGTCCGTGCTCGACCTGCCAGTGCTCAACAACAAGGGGCAGGTCGTCCCGTTGAACACATTCGCCAGCACACGCTGGATCACCGGCGCGGTGCAGTCGTTGCGCTACAACGGCTATCCGGCGATGAAGATTGCCGGCGGTGCCGCACCCGGCTTTACCACTGGCGATGCGATGCAGGAAATGGAGCGCCTGGCGGCTCGCTTGCCCGAAGGCTTTGGCTTTGAATGGACTGGCCAGTCACGCGAGGAAAAGCTCGCCGGTGGCCAGGCGATGACGCTCTATGCCTTCTCGCTGCTGGCAGTATTCCTGTGCCTGGCAGCGCTGTACGAGAGTTGGTCGATTCCGTTCTCGGTGATGCTGGTCGTGCCCCTGGGGGTGCTGGGCGTGGTGTTGGCCACGCTGCTGCGCGGCATGGCCAATGACGTGTACTTCCAGATCGGTCTGGTGACCATCATCGGCCTGTCGGCAAAGAATGCCATCCTGATCATCGAGTTCGCCAAGGACTTGCAGGCATCGGGCAAGAATGTCATCGAAGCGGCGCTGCAGGCAGCCCATCTGCGTTTTCGTCCCATCATCATGACGTCGCTGGCCTTCACGCTGGGCGTGTTGCCGCTGTTCCTGGCTACCGGGGCCAGTTCAGCCAGCCAACGCGCCATCGGCACCGGGGTCATCGGTGGGATGATCACCGGCACCGTGCTCGCGGTGATCTTCGTGCCGCTGTTCTTCGTGGTGGTGCGCGGCTTCTTCAAGGGCAGCCAGCGCCAGCACGACCATGACCGCAAGCAGGCGCAGCAGCACAGCAGCGACAGCGCAACCTGATTCCGCCCGCCGGAGTGACTACACCATGCACATGAACCAACCACACCGCGCGCGCGCCGCGCGCGCCCTGGCACCGCTGGCAGCCATCGCATTGCTGGCAGGCTGCAGCTTCATCCCCAGCCATGAGCGGCCAGCAGCGCCAGTGCCCGAGGCCTATGCCCAGCCCGGCAGTGAGATGCCCACCACAGCCAAGGCGGCGGCCGACATCGACTGGAAGGAATACTTCACCGACCCGCGCCTGCAAACCCTGCTGGGCATCGCCCTGGAGAACAACCGCGACCTGCGCGTGGCCATGCTGAACGTGGAGCAGGCGCGCGCGCAGTTCCAGATCCAGCGTGCCAACCAATACCCGACGGTGAATGCGATCGCCAGCGGCACGCGCCAACCCAAGACCTCGGGCGACGGCTACAGCAATCTGTATCAGGCGGGAGTGGGCATCTCGGCCTGGGAGATGGATTTCTTCGGGCGCATTGCTGCCCTCAAGGAGCAGGCCCTGGCCCAGTACCTGGCCACAGCCGAGGCGCGCAAATCAGCACAGATCAGCCTGGTCGCGGCCGTGGCCTCGGGCTGGCTGACACTCATGGCTGACGAGGAGTTGCTGGATATTTCGCGCCGCACGCTGCAGACGCGCGAAGAGTCCGTCAAGCTGACACGCCTGCGCCTGGAGCATGGCGTGAGCTCCGAACTGGACAGCCACCAGGCCGAGAGCCTGGCCCAGGCGGCCCGTGCCACCTACGCGCAGCAACTGCGCCAGCGCCAACTGGACGAAAACGCCCTGGCCCTGCTGCTGGGCCAGAGCCTGCCCGACGCGGTCCGCGCCAGCCTGCCCTCGTCACGTCTGGCCGATGCCGCCCCGATGCAACCGCTGCCCCCGGGCCTGCCTTCGGATCTGCTGGAGCGCCGCCCCGACATCCGCCAGGCCGAGCAAATGCTGATAGGCGCCAATGCCAACATCGGCGCGGCACGCGCGGCCTTCTTTCCGCGCATCGCCCTCACCGCGCAGGTGGGCAGCGTGAGCAGCGAGCTCTCCGGCCTGTTCAAGAGCGGCTCCTGGGCCTTCTCGCTGGCGCCGCAACTGGCTCTGCCGATCTTCGATGCCGGCCGCAACCAGGCCGGGCTGGAGGCCGCGCAGGCCGGGCGCCAGATCGCCGTTGCCCAGTACGAAAAATCGATACAGGTGGCCTTCCGCGAGGTGTCGGATGCGCTCGCTGGCCAGGCCACGCTGCAGCAGCAAAGCGAGGCCCAGCGCGCCCAGGTACAGGCCGACAGCAAGCGCCTGCAGCTGTCCGACCTGCGCTACCGCAACGGTGTCGCCAGCTACCTGGATCTGCTGGACGCGCAGCGCTCACTGTTCGCCACCGAACAGGCGCTGGTGCTGACAAGGTTGCAGCAGCTGCAAAACCAGGTCACGCTGTACAAGGTGCTGGGCGGCGGCTGGACGGAAGCCACCGCCGCAACCCGCTCCTGATGGGGTGCCCGCCCGTTTCCCGCAGGCGGGCGTGGCGCAAGGTGGACTCCTATAATCGGCGCCTGATTTTCCTTCCGCCGCCAGCACAAAAACATCACCCGAGGATTCCATGAGCGACACCCATGACGAAGCGCATACCGGCGCCATCAAAAACCCGAAGCAGTTCCTGACCTCCACCATCCTGGCCTTCGTGTTGCCGATCTTCATCATCATCGGCCTGGTGGTGTTTGTGACCTCGGGCAGCAAACCCAACGCCGGCGTGGGCAACCTCGAGATGGCGATTGCGCAGCGCATTCAAAAGGTCGGCAACGTGGAGGTGCGCGACGCCAACCGTCCGCTGCGTGCGGGCGAAGCGGTGTACAACGGCCAGTGCGCCGCATGCCATGCCACGGGCGCCGCCGGCGCTCCCAAGCTGGGCGATGCGGCCGCCTGGGGTCCGCGCATCAAGACCGGCTTCGAGGCTCTGGTGCAGTCCGCACTCAAGGGCAAGGGGGCCATGGCACCGCAAGGCGGCGGCGACTTCAACGACACCGAGATCGCGCGCGGCGTGGCCTACATGGCGAATGCCGCGGGCGCCAAGTTCGTTGAACCTGCGGCACCGGGCGGCGCCGACGCCGCCGCCGCTGCGCCCGCTCCTGCAGCGGCCGCCCCCGCAGCAGCTCCGGCAGCCGCCGCCGCACCAGCCGCAGAAACCGACGTCGCAGCCGGCAAGAAGCTCTATGAATCCACCTGCGTGGCCTGCCATGGCGCAGGGGTTGCAGGCGCGCCGAAGTTTGGCGACAAGGCCGCCTGGGCGCCCCGCCTTGCCGCCGGCTTTGACGAGGTTCTGAAGATCGCCACCACCGGCAAGGGCGCCATGCCTCCAAAGGGCGGCTCCAGCGCCTCGGATGCGGAGTTCAAGGCCGCTGTCGAATACCTGGTGAATTCCGCCAAGTAAGCGCGCCACAGACAGATCACAAAAAAGCCGATCCTTGATCGGCTTTTTTCATGCCTGCGGCGCTGGGTCGCCGGCTTGGGATCTGCTCTGGCTGAGCGCGAACGGACTGCGAACAAAGCCGAACTCCTGCGCAAGCACCGCTCCCTCTATCGGAATCGGTACCCAGCGCCCCTGCTCCACCGCATCGGCAGCCAGCCCCACATCCATCGAGTGCACCAGGCCAGGGCCGATGTCGGTCTGCAAATACACCCGGCCAGACTCATCCACCCGCATCTCCCGAACCTCAGCAACTTTGCCGGTGTGCGACATCACCCTGCCATCGGCATGCAGGCGCCAGACCCAGGGTGCCGCCCCCAGTTCTACGTAGACTCGCTGCGGTCCATTCTGAAAGTACCAGCAACCGCGCGCATCGGCCTCATAGTTGCGGTGTATGAAGTCGATCAGCTTGGCATGCTGCAGTTGGCTGCCGCGCGCCACATCAAAGCCGCCCAGAGCCTGGGTTGCACCATCGCGCAGATACCACTGGCCGCGTGCATCCAGCCCCAGCCAGCCATAGCAGTGCGGAACGTTGGGCCATTTGGCGATGGCCTGCCTGACGATGTCATCCATGGTCGCGCCTCAATGCAGCATATGCGCCGACGAGGTGGGCAGGCCGCCCTCATGCGCCTCTCCGACACTGGCATGATGCGCCACCAGGCGCCAGCCCCTGGGTGTCTTGTGATAGACGTTGGTGGCGTTGACCAGCGCCTCGCGCGCGCCGTCCGGCAGCACCACGCGCACCTGCTCCAGCACGCTGTGCACACTGCTGGCCAGGGCCTGCACCCGCACCACCTGGGCCGGTCGTACCTGCACGCCGCCATGCTCCAGCATGGCGGTGTAGGCCGCGCGTATCGCAGCCGGACCCACGAGGCGGGCGCCACCCGGGTGCAGGCAGACAATTTCATCCTCGTCGGCCCAGCAGGCCATCAGGCGCTCCAGGTCGCCCTGCTGAAGGGCGTCATAGAACGCGGCTTCGAGCTCATCGGGACTGCCGGCCAATACGGCACGCAAGGAGGGTCTGGTCATCAGGCAATGGAGAAGAACATTCGGGTCAACTATTGTCGGCACCAGGGCGCCTCTTGTCACGGGTTGCGCCAATACATGCACAATGCCGGCACCCCCTGCGCCGCCACTGCGCCCACCCCATCACCAACACCGTTGAAATCATGCAAAGACTCTTTGCCATCATTGCCGCCGCACTGCTTTTGTCCGGTTGTGGCTACAACGACTTCCAGCGCCTGGACGAGCAGTCCAAGGCCGCATGGAGCGAGGTGCTGAACCAGTACCAACGGCGCGCCGACCTGGTACCCAATATCGTGGCAACGGTGAAGGGCGAGGCCAATTTCGAGCAGGAGACTCTCACCAAGGTGATCGAGGCGCGCGCCAAGGCCACATCGATCCAGGTCACGCCTGAGACCCTGAACAACCCCGAGGCGTTCAACAAGTTCCAGCAGGCCCAGGGCGAGCTGTCCGGCGCGCTATCACGCCTGATGGTGGTGGCCGAGCGCTACCCGCAGCTCCAGGCCAACCAGGCCTTCCGTGATTTGCGCGTGACCCTGGAGGGCACGGAAAACCGCATCACCGTGGCACGCAACCGCTATATCCAGTCGGTTCAGGACTACAACGTGCTCGCGCGCAGCTTCCCCACCAACCTCACGGCAATGGTATTCAGCTATACCGCCAAGCCCAGCTTCACGGTGCAGAACGAAGCCGAGATCAGCACCCCACCCAAGGTGGACTTCTCCAACCCCGCTCCGGCGGTCAAGCCCTGACCATATCAATCTGAGCTAAATATGCCTATAGCGCTTGCCATTCAAGCGCTGATAGCTATATTATTAATAGCAATCGGCATTCCTCCGGCTGGCGCCCAGCCACTGCGCGCCGTCCCCGCGCTGAACGCGCGCGTGATTGACGAGACAGGCACGCTCGGCGCAACCGAGTTGCAGTCGCTGCAGGCCCGACTGGCGGCCATGGAACAGCGCCATGGCTCTCAGGTGGTGGTGCTGATGGTGCCCACCACGGCGCCTGAGGACATTGCCGCCTTTGCCAACCGCGTCGGCAATGCCTGGAAGATCGGGCGCAAGGAGGTGGGCGACGGCGTGCTGATCGTCGTCGCCAAGGACGACAGGCGCATGCGCATCGAAGTGGCCAAGGCGCTGGAGGGAGCCATCCCCGACATTGCCGCCGCCCGCATCATCGACGGCGCCATGAAGCCACGCTTTCGCGAGGGGGACTTCGCCGGTGGCCTGCTGGCGGCAGTGGATCAGATAGACGCACGCATCGCCGGCGAAAGCCTCCCCGCTTCGCAGGGCCCCGGCCAGGGAAGGGGTGGCCAGATGCAGGACGAAGGCAGCTTGTCCGATCTGGCCATCTTCCTGTTCTTTGGTGTCATGGTGGCCGGCCCCTTGTTGCGGCGCCTGTTGGGGCAACGCCTGGGCGGCCTGGCCATGGGCGGCGGCGCAGGCCTGCTGGCCTTTGTTGTCACCTCCAGCCTGCTGCTGGCGGCCGCGGCAGCCGTCGCGGCCCTGCTCTACACCTGGATCTTCGCCGGGCGCAACATGCCCATCGTAGGTCATGGCGGCCAGCACGGCGGTGGCCGTGGCGGCTGGGGGGGTGGCTGGGGCAGCGGCGGCAGCCCGGGCGGCGGCTTTGGCTCCGGCGGCGGCGGTGATTTTGGCGGTGGCGGTGCCTCGGGCGACTGGTAGACAAGACAAGGACTTAACAATCACCATGGTCTCCCCCACGCCAAACACGCCACCTTCTGCACTGCGCGGCTTGATGCGTCTGCTACGCCACCGCTGGGCCGACGGTGCCCTGCACCAGACCCTGCCACCTGACATGCTGCAACGCCTCGCGCAACGCATCACCGCCAGCGAACAGCGCCACACCGGGCAGATCCGCATTTGCGTCGAGGGCGGCCTGCCCCTGTCCTACATCTGGCGCGGCGCCGGCGCGCGCGAGCGCGCCATCACCCAGTTCGGCAAGCTGCGCGTATGGGACACGGAGGGCAACAACGGCGTGCTGATCTATCTGCTGTTGGCCGATCACGCCATCGAGATCGTTGCCGATCGCGGCCTCACCCAGCATGTTGCCCCGCAAACCTGGCGCACGACGGTGGCCACCATGACCGAGGCCTTTCGCGCGGGACACTATGAGGATGGACTGACCCAGGCGCTGGCGGAGGTTTCGGCGCTATTGGTCGCGCATTTCCCCCGGGATGGCTTTCAGACTATGGATGACAGCGGCAACGAGTTGCCGAACGACCCGGTAATCGCGCCCTGAGAGCTAAGCGACATCCGTGTCGCAACGCGCTAAGACATAAAAAAAGGAACGCGGCAGGCGTTCCTTTAGGTTGGCAGCCAGAGCCTTGACGGCCCGGCTTGTCAGTGCTTCTGACGGAACTTGCGCAGCGCCGCGATCTGTGCCGCCATGATGGCGAGCTCGGACTGGGCACGCGCCAGGTCGATTTCGCTCTTCGCGTTTTTCAGCGCTTCTTCGGCCGAGGCCTTGGCCTCTTGTGCCTTCTGGTCATCCAGGTCGCGGCCGCGAATGGCGGTATCGGACAATACGGTCACGCAGTTGGGCTGTACTTCCAGGATGCCACCGGCCACGAAAACAAACTCTTCGTTGCCATCGGGCAGCTCGATACGCACCGACCCCGGCTTGATGCGGGTAATCAGCGGTGTGTGGCGCGGGTAGATGCCCAGTTCGCCCGCCTCGCCGGGCAAGGCGACAAAGCGTGCCTCGCCGGAGAAGATGGACTCTTCGGCACTGACCACATCAACGTGGATGGTGTTCATGAAAACTCCTTCGGTTGTGCGTTGTGTGTTGTGCGTTGGCGTACCCAAGGACGGCTTTGCGCTCGACCCTCAACGCTCAACGCTCAACTTCACATCACGCCAGCTTCTTGGCCTTCTCGAAGGCTTCGTCGATGGTGCCGACCATGTAGAAGGCCTGCTCGGGCAGGTGATCGCACTCACCGGCCGCAATCATCTTGAAGCCACGAATGGTCTCGGACAGGGGCACATACTTGCCGGGCGAGCCCGTGAACACCTCGGCCACGTGGAAGGGCTGCGACAGGAAACGCTGGATCTTGCGCGCGCGGGCCACCGTCAGCTTGTCTTCCGGCGCCAGCTCGTCCATACCCAGAATCGCGATGATGTCGCGCAGTTCCTTGTAGCGCTGCAGCGTGCCCTGCACCTGGCGGGCAACCTGGTAGTGCTCCTCGCCCACCACATGGGGGTCGAGCTGGCGGCTGGTGGAATCGAGCGGATCCACGGCCGGGTAGATACCCAGGGCTGCGATGTCACGCGACAGCACCACGGTGGAGTCCAGGTGAGCGAAGGTGGTGGCAGGCGACGGGTCGGTCAAGTCGTCGGCAGGCACGTACACGGCCTGGATGGAGGTGATCGAGCCGACCTTGGTGGAGGTGATGCGCTCCTGCAGGCGGCCCATTTCCTCGGCCAGCGTCGGCTGGTAGCCCACGGCGGAAGGCATACGGCCCAGCAGGGCGGACACTTCGGTACCGGCCAGGGTGTAGCGGTAGATGTTGTCCACGAAGAACAGCACGTCACGGCCTTCGTCACGGAAGGACTCGGCAATCGTCAGACCGGTGAGCGCCACGCGCAGACGGTTGCCCGGAGGCTCGTTCATCTGGCCGTAAACCATGGCCACCTTGGACTGGGAGAGGTCTTCCTGCACCACGACCTTGGAGTCGGACATTTCGTGATAGAAGTCGTTGCCCTCACGGGTACGCTCACCCACGCCGGCAAACACGGACAGACCCGAGTGCGCCTTGGCGATGTTGTTGATGAGCTCCATCATGTTCACGGTCTTGCCCACGCCGGCGCCACCGAACAGGCCCACCTTGCCGCCCTTGGCGAACGGGCACACCAGGTCGATCACCTTGATACCAGTTTCCAGCAGCTCTTGCGATGGCGACAGTTCGTCGTAGGCGGGAGCCTTGCGGTGGATGGAGGCCGTCAGCTCCTGGCTGACGGGGCCGCGCTCGTCGATGGGGTTACCCAGCACGTCCATGATGCGGCCCAGCGTCGCCTTACCCACGGGCACGGTGATGGGGTTGCCGGTATTGGTCACCATGATGCCGCGCTTCAGGCCGTCGGACGAGCCGAGGGCAATGGTGCGCACGATGCCGTCACCGAGCTGCTGCTGCACTTCCAGCGTCAGGGCCGAGCCTTCGAGCTTGAGGGCGTCATACACCTTGGGCATCTGGTCGCGAGGGAACTCCACGTCCACCACGGCGCCAATACATTGAACAATCTTGCCTTGCACTTGAGCCATTTGTTTGCTCCAGAAATTTAAACTGCCGCCGCACCGGCGACGATCTCCGAAAGTTCTTTCGTGATCGCGGCCTGGCGCGTCTTGTTGTAGACCAGCTTGAGCTCGTTGATGACGTTGCCCGCGTTGTCGGTGGCGGCCTTCATGGCCACCATGCGCGCCGATTGCTCCGAAGCCATGTTCTCTGCCACGGCCTGGTAGATCAGCGACTCGACATAACGCACCAGCAGCTCGTCAATCACGCTCTGAGCGTCGGGCTCATAGATGTAGTCCCAACCGTGACCGGACTTGTTGGCCTGCAGCTGCTCGGAGGACAGGGGCAGCAACTGCTCCACCACCGATTCCTGCTTCATGGTGTTGATGAATTTGGTGTACGCCAGGTACACCGCATTGATCTTGCCTTCGGCATAAGCGTCCAGCAGCACCTTGACCGGGCCGATGAGCTTATCCAGATGCGGCGTGTCGCCCAGACCAACGGACTGCGCAACCACCTTGGCGCCCACGCGGTTCAGAAAACCCAGGCCCTTGTTGCCAATGGCCACCGCCTGCGCCTGCACACCTGCAGTCTGCAGGTCACGCAGCTTGCCGGTGACGGCTCGCAGCACGTTGGTATTCATGCCGCCGCACAGCCCCTTGTCCGTGGTGACCACGATGATGCCGGCCGCCTTTGCATCGTTCGCCTTCATGAAAGGGTGAACGTACTCGGGGTTGGCCTGACCGAGATGGGCCGCAATGTTGCGCACCTTCTCGGCATAGGGACGGGCGGCGCGCATGCGATCCTGCGCCTTGCGCATCTTGGACGCGGCCACCATTTCCATGGCCTTGGTGATCTTCTTGGTGTTCTCCACCGATTTGATCTTGCCGCGTATTTCCTTGCCTGCTGCCATGATGACTCCTCCTGCCGCGTTAGGCGAAGGTCTTCTTGAACGCAGTGATGGCTTGCGTCAGCTCGGCTTCGTCCTTGCCTTCCTTGTCGAAGGCACGGTTGGCTTCCAGGCGCTCCAGCAGGGCCGCGTGGCTGGTCTTCAGGAACTGGTGCAGGCCGGATTCGAAGGACAGCACCTTCTTCACGTCCACATCGTCCAGGAAGCCCTTGTTCACAGCGAACAGCGAGGAACCCATCAGGCTGATGGGCAGCGGGCTGTACTGGGGCTGCTTCAGGAGCTCGGTGACGCGCGCGCCGCGGTCCAGCTGCTTGCGGGTGGCCTCGTCCAGGTCAGAGGCAAACTGCGCGAAGGCGGCCAGTTCGCGGTACTGCGCCAGGTCGGTACGGATACCGCCGGACAGGCCCTTGATCAGCTTGGTCTGGGCGGCACCACCGACGCGCGACACCGAGATACCGGCGTTGATGGCGGGGCGGATACCGGCGTTGAACAGGCTGGTTTCCAGGAAGATCTGGCCGTCGGTGATCGAGATCACGTTGGTCGGCACGAAGGCGGACACGTCGCCGGCCTGGGTTTCAATCACCGGCAGGGCCGTGAGCGAACCCGTCTTGCCCTTGACTTCACCCTTGGTGAAGGCTTCGACGTAGTCGGCGTTCACGCGCGCGGCGCGCTCGAGCAGGCGGCTGTGGAGATAGAAAACGTCGCCAGGGAAGGCTTCGCGGCCCGGCGGGCGGCGCAGCAACAGCGACACCTGGCGGTAGGCCACGGCCTGCTTGGACAGATCGTCATAGACGATCAACGCATCCTGGCCGCGGTCGCGGAAGTACTCGCCCATGGTGCAGCCGGAGTAGGCCGACACATACTGCATGGCAGCCGATTCAGAAGCCGAGGCGGCGACGACGATGGTGTATTCCATGGCGCCGGCCTGCTCCAGCGCGCGCACCACGTTCTTGATCGACGAAGCCTTCTGACCGATGGCGACGTAGATGCAGGTCACGCCCTGGCCCTTCTGGGCGATGATGGCATCGATGGCCACAGCCGTCTTGCCGGTCTGGCGGTCGCCGATGATCAGCTCGCGCTGGCCGCGGCCGACGGGCACCATGGAATCGATGGACTTCTGGCCGGTGGCCAGGGGCTGGTCCACGGACTGGCGTGCGATCACGCCCGGAGCGACCTTTTCGATCACGTCCGTCATCTTGGCGTTGATCGGGCCCTTGCCGTCGATGGGCTGACCCAGGGCGTTGACCACGCGGCCGACCAGTTCGGGGCCCACGGGCACTTCCAAAATGCGGCCCGTGCACTTGACGGTATCGCCTTCGGAGATATGCTCGTAGCCGCCCAGAATCACGGAGCCCACGGAGTCGCGCTCGAGGTTCAGCGCCAGGCCGTAGCTGGGCTGGCCGTCCGCGTCGGCGGGAAATTCCAGCATTTCGCCCTGCATCACGTCCGACAGGCCATGGATGCGCACGATACCGTCGGTCACGGACACCACGGTGCCCTGGTTGCGGATGTCGCTGCTGGCTGCCAGCCCTTCAATGCGGCTCTTGATCAGTTCAGAAATTTCTGCGGGATTGAGTTGCATGACTCTTTCCTTCTTTCTTTAATAAGCCCAGACCTCAGCACCCGATCAGGCGATGAGGGCCGCTTTCATTTGTTCCAGACGTGCCTTGACGGAGGTGTCGAGCACCTCGTCGCCCACCACCACACGCACGCCGCCGATGAGCGACTCGTCCGTCTGCACGGAGAGGTTCAGCTGGCGGCCAAAGCGCTTTTGCAGCGTGGCGCCGAGCTCGGCCAGTGCGTTGGCATCCAGCGGGAAGGCGCTGTAGACGACGGCATCCGAAGAGCCATTGCCTTGGTTCACCAGCGCGCGAAACTGTGCCGCAATCTCGGGCAGCGCCTGCACACGGCCGTTGTCGAGCAGGGTGCGCAGGAAGTTGTGCGCCATGTCCGGCAACGCCGTGCGGGCCACACCCGTGATGAGGCCGAACAACTGTTCGGCCGACACCTTGGGGTTGTCCAGCAGCTGGCGCAATTGTGGGTTGGCGGCAATCGCCGCCAGCTCGTCCACCCAGGCGCTGGCACCGCCAAGATCGACACCGGTTTTGCCGGTGCAGGCCTTGTATAGCGCCTCGGCGTAAGGGCGGGCAATGGTGGCGAGTTCAGCCATGTTGCGTTCCTTACAGCTCGGTCTTGAGGCGGTTGAGCAGATCGGCATGGACGCCGGCATTGACTTCCTTGCGGAGAATCTGCTCGGCACCCTTGACGGCCAGTGCGGCCACCTGCTCGCGCAGGGTCTCACGGGCGACAACGGCCTGCTGCTCGGCCTCGGCACGGGCGGCGGCGACGATCTTGTTGCCTTCGTCGGTGGCGCGTGCCTTGGCCTCTTCGATGATGGCCTGGGCGCGGCGCTCGGCGTCAGCCAGGCGCGTGGCGGTTTCGTTGCTGGCAGCAGCCAATTCCTTCTTCACGCGCTGGTCGGCAGCGGCGAGTTCGGTCTTGGCCTTGTCAGCCGCAGCGAGACCATCGGCGATTTTCTGGGCTCGCTCATCCAGAGCCTTGGCGATCGGGGGCCACACGAAGGTCATCGTGAACCACACCAGGATCAGAAAGACTATGGCCTGAACGAACAGGGTCGCGTTGATACTCACGGCAACACCTTTCTATTCGTGGGCGTTGATCGGAGTGCTTAGGCCAGGACGAAGGGGTTGGCGAAAGCGAACAGCAGGGCGATGGCCACACCGATCAGGAAGGCCGCGTCGATCAGGCCGGCCAAGATGAACATCTTGGTTTGCAGCTCGTTGATCAGCTCGGGCTGACGGGCCGACGATTCCAGGAACTTGCCGCCCATCAGAGCGATACCGATCGAGGCGCCAATGGCGCCAAGACCAACGATCAGACCGCAAGCCAGAGCGACGAGGCCGAGAATGTTTTCCATGATGACTCCTAGTGTGAAAAGAAAGGTTGATTGAGAAAGGAAAGGGAAAGGGAAAGCTCAGTGAGCCTCATGCGCCTGGCCGAGGTAAATCAGCGCCAGCATCATGAAAATGAAGGCTTGCAGGGTGATGATCAGTATGTGGAAGATCGCCCAGATAGAGCCCGCAATGATGTGCCCCACGGGGAGCAACACACCAGAGAGCGACATGGCAGCCGCACCACCCATCAGGGCGATCAGCATGAACACCAACTCACCAGCGTACATGTTGCCAAACAGTCGCATGCCGTGCGAGACCGTCTTGGCAACGTATTCAATGATCTGCATGGCCAGGTTCACCACACCCAGAATGGCGGCAAACAGCGGGTTCTTGCTGGTGCCGAACGGCGCCGTGAACAGCTCGTGAATCCAGCCGCCCAGGCCCTTGATCTTGATGCTGTAGTAAAAGCACAGCAGCAGTACGGCAGAGGACAGGCCCAGCGTGGTGGACAGGTCGGCCGTGGGCACGACGCGCAGATAGGCGTGGCTGTCACCGGTCGCGCCCTGCCACAGCACCGGCAGCAGGTCGACGGGCAACATATCCATGGCGTTCATCAGAAAGATCCAGACAAAGACAGTGAGTGCCAGGGGGGCGATGAACTTGCGGCTCTGGGCGTTGTGGATGTTGGCCTTGGCCTGGTTGTCCACCATCTCGACCAGGATCTCGACTGCCGCCTGGAAGCGGCCCGGAACACCGGAACTGGCCTTGCGCGCCGCCGACCAGAAGACCAGCAACATCAATATGCCGATCGCTGCACTGACAAAGATCGAATCGATGTTGATGACGGAAAAGTCAACAATGAAACCCTGCTTGACGTTCTGCAGGTGCTGCAAGTGGTGAACGATGTATTCACTGGCGGTTGGTGCATTCGCTTCTGCGGCCATCGGACAACTCTTCTCTCAAATATCAATCGGTTCGTCGGACACCGGGCCGCGCCAGCAGCGCGATCCAGTACGTTTTCATCGTTATCACCATGCCGGCCAGCAACGCCAGCCAACTGAGCCCCGGCACCAGCCTGGGCGCCGCCGCCAACATGGCAACGGTTAAAACAATCTTCACCAACTCCCAACCCATGAGCCCGGCCATGGCCGCCCCGGCGGATGTGCGCTTGCGCGCCATGCCGCGCGCAAACAGCGCCGCCGGCAACACCACCGACAAGGCGCCATAGCCAGCAGACCAGGCCACTTGCAACCGCCCCGTCAGCCACCACGCCAGCAGCGCCACCACCACTCCCACCAGAGCCTGCATGACAACGATGCGCCACACCGACAACGGCGGCTGGCGATCACGCCATTCCTGGGCCTGCTGCGCAGTCAGGGGCTTGAAGTCCGAATCTTCAACCTCAGATTCAGCCTCAGAGGCGGTAACTTTCTCGCGGGTAGATGCCTGCGCCACGGATCGAGATTCTCACAAAGCCCTTCATTATAGGTAAAAACCCCGGCCGCGCCACAATTGCGTGACCATCACACATACAAAGCGAGACGCCAAGGGGCTGCCGTGTGGTTGCACGCCAACGAAGGCCGCCGTACACCCAGTGCCTCGGCGTCGAAGCCGACGACGTACGCACCCGCCTGACCTGCCAGCGCATAACCACGAAAGCTCCACCATGACCACCCCAGCCGACATCCCCGCATCCGACCCGCGCAAGGACTCCCTCATCGAGTACCCCTCGCGCTTTCCCATCAAAGTGATGGGCGCGAAGGTAGATGGTTTCGTGCACGCCATCGTCGAGCTTGCACGGCGCCATGACCCGAGCTTCGATGCCTCCACCATAGAGTTGCGCGACAGCCGTGCCGGCAACTACCTGGGCGTGACCATCACGATCACGGCCACCAGCCGCGAGCAGCTCGATGACCTGTACCGCGCCCTGTCCTCGCACCCGATGGTGAAGGTCGTGTTATGAACGACCAGGCCGTGCAGGTTCGGCTTCTGGGTCGGGTGGACTACAGCGAAACCGTGGCCGCCATGCAGAGCTTCACCGTGCAGCGCACCGCCGACACCCCGGATGAACTATGGATTTGTGAGCATGCCGCGGTTTATACACAAGGCTTTGCCGCTAAAAACAATCATATTCTTGCCCCAGGTGACATCCCTGTCGTGGCCACCAACCGCGGCGGGCAGGTCACGCACCATGGCCCGGGACAGGTGGTGGCCTATCCGCTGCTGGATCTGCAGCGCGCCGGCTACTACATCAAGGAGTATGTGTACCGGCTGGAGGAGTCCTTGATCCGCACCCTGGCGCACTATGACGTGACCGGCCACCGTGTGGACGGCGCGCCTGGCATCTACGTGCGCCTGGATGATCCCGGTGGCCACGCCATGTTGGCGCAGCGCCCGCAAAGGCGCACGCCTGGCAGCCCCCGCCCGCAACCCGATTTCACCGGCCTGGGCAAGATCGCCGCGATTGGCATCAAGGTGTCGCACCACTGCACTTACCACGGCCTGGCCCTGAATGTAGCCATGGATCTGGAGCCGTTCTCCCGCATCAACCCGTGCGGTTATGCCGGCCTGCAAACGGTGGACCTGGCGAGCATCGGCGTCAAGACCGACTGGGCTGACGCGGCAGCCGTGCTAGGCCGACAGCTTGCACTGCGCCTCGCGCCCTAAGCGGCATTCATATAGCTTGCCGGGTCATCCGCCGCCAGCACCTGCTGCGCCCAATCGGCAAGCTTGCGCGCATCGGCGCGCAGCACCTCCTGCTTGACCGCCAGGATCTGCGCCGGCTGCATGGAAAAGCTGCGCAGGCCCAGGCCGAGCAGCAAGCGGGTCATGCCCACGTCGCCGGCCATCTCGCCGCAGACGCTCACGCTCTTGCCCTGGCGCGCGCCCGCGGCAATGACATCGGCCACGAGGCGCAGCACGGCCGGGTGCAGCGGGTCGTACAGATCGGCCACGGCCTCGTCGGCGCGGTCAATGGCCAGCGTGTACTGGATGAGGTCGTTCGTACCTATCGAGAGGTAGTCGAAATAGTGCAGGAACTGCTGCACCATCAGCGCCGCGGCAGGCACCTCGATCATCGCGCCCAGCTGCACCGGGCCGTAGGCCATGCCGCGCGCGTCCAGCTCGGCACGCGCCAGGTCAACCTGGGCCAGCGTCTGGCGGATCTCGCCCACATGCGCCAGCATCGGAAACAGCAGCTTGACCGGCCCATGCACTGCGGCGCGCAGCACGGCACGTAGCTGGGTGCGGAACATGGCCGGGTCAGCCAGGCTCCAGCGAATGGCGCGCAAGCCCAGCGCCGGGTTGAGCGAACTGTCCTTGTGCGACTTGTCCAGCGGCTTGTCCGCGCCCACATCGATGGTGCGTATGGTGACCGGCAGGCCCTGCATGCCCTCCACCGCCTCACGGTAGGCCTGGTACTGCTCCTCCTCGTCGGGCATGCGCCCAGCGCGCCCCATGAACAGAAACTCGCTGCGAAACAGTCCGACACCTTCCGCCCCCGCGCGCAGCGCAGATGCGACATCGCCGGGTTGCTCGATGTTCGCCAGCAGTTCGATCGCCTGGGCATCCAGCGTCACCGCCGGCGTGTGCCGCAGGCGCGTCAGGCGCTCGCGCTCCAGCGCGATCTGGCGCTGCTTGAAACCATACTCGGCCAGGATGATGGGCGACGGGTCGACGATCACCGCCCCCGCGTCCCCGTCGATGATCACCCAGTCGTCCTGGCGCACCAGCTGGCTGGCGCCGCGTGCGCCAACGACGGCAGGAATGTCCATGCTGCGCGCCACGATGGCCGTGTGACTGGTCTTCCCGCCCACATCGGTAATGAAGCCCGTGAACACGCTTTGCTTGAATTGCAGCATGTCGGCCGGCGACAGATCATGTGCCACCAGCACCAGTGGCACGTCGGCGGCGCCGCCCTGCAGGAACTCGGCCTCGGCGCCGGCCTCGGCCTGGCGGCGCGGGCTGCGCGGCGGCGGCGCCACGGGGCTGGCCACGCCTTTCATGCGGCGCAGGATGCGTTCGACCACCTGCTCCAAATCGGCCTTGCGCTCGCGCAGGTAGTCGTCCTCCATCTCGTCGAACTGGCGGCTGATGATCTCCAGCTGCGTGGTCAGCGCCCATTCGGCGTTGTACAGGCGGTCGGTGATCCAGTGCTTCACGCCGCTGACCAGCATCTCGTCCTGCAGCAGCAGCAGGTGCACATCCAGCAGCGCCGCGAGTTCGGACGGCGCGTCCGGCGGCAGGTCGGCACGCAGACGCTGCAACTCATCGACCACGGCATTGCGGCCATTACGCACGCGCGCTATCTCGGCCTGCACCTGCGTTGGTTCGATGAAGTAATGCGCCACCTCCATGCGACTGGACGTGGCCAGTACCGCACGCCCGATGGCAATGCCGCGCGCGACGGACAGGCCGTGGATGGAGAAGCTCATGTGCGCCTCGCTCGTGACTTATTCGCCTTCGCCAAACTTGTCGTCTATCAGGGCCAGCAGCGCGTTCATGGCCTCCTGCTCCTGCGCGCCATCGGTCTCCACCTCGACCTGCGTACCCAGGCCTGCGGCCAGCATCATCACGCCCATGATGCTCTTGGCGTTGATGCGGCGCTCGCCCTTGCTCATCCAGACCTCGCAGGGATAGCTGCCCGCAAGCTTGGTGAGCTTGGCCGAGGCACGGGCGTGCAGACCCAACTTGTTGCTGATGGTGATGCTGTTCTTGATCATGGATGGCACATCGGTTTTGGAGCTGCGGCGCTGACGCCCTCGACCTGCACTACGCCTTGGGTGGCGCCGGCCAGGGCGCGCTTGGCCAGGGCGTCCAGCGGCTCCGCGCGGTAGCACCAGGCACGCAGCAGCATGGGCAGGTTCACGCCGGCGAGCAGATGTGAATGCACATCATCGACCAGGCGCTGCGCAACATTGCAGGGCGTGGCGCCAACCACATCGGTCAGCACCAGCACCGAAGCCGCACCCAGTGGCTCCAGCAAGGCCCGCGCGGCCGCCAGGGTCTGCTCCGGCGGCTCGTGGGGTGGCACGTCCAGCACCAGCAGGTCAGCCGCGCAATCAGGAAACACATGCACGGCGCATTCGCGCAGCGCGCTGGCCAGGGGGGCGTGGGCGATGATGAAAAGACGGGTATGCATGGCGTAAGGCTTTGCCATGCATTATCACCGTGCCCATGCCATGCCAGCGGTCTGCGGCGCGGCGGGCCAGCCACGGGGTATGAAACTGCCGGGCGCCAGACCAAGGCCGGATGAAACTTCGCGCTCCTGGCGCAATCCCATGCCAGCGGCGGCGAATCAAGCGCTGCGGCACAATCGCAACGCATTTGGGGCCCGCACCGGGCCGGCATGAGGAACAGGGTATGCAGATCAAGCATTGGCTGGTGGCAGGCGTGGTGGCCGCAGGCGTCGCCATCGGGGCCGTGGTGGTGCTGGGCTCCGGGACATCGGTGGCGCCGCAATCGACCTTTGTGCTGCTCGATGGGTCACAGCAGACCACGTCCGACCTCCGGGGCAAGGTCACCCTGGTGAACTTCTGGGCCACCAGCTGCACCACCTGTGTCGCCGAGATGCCCGATATCGTCGCCACCTACGACAAGTACAAGGGCCAGGGTTTCGAGACCCTGGCCGTGGCCATGAGCTACGATCCGCCGAGTTATGTGGTGAACTTCACCGAAACGCGCAAGCTGCCCTTCAAGGTGGCCATCGACAACACCGGTGCCGTCGCCAAGGCCTGGGGCGACGTCAAGCTCACTCCCACCACCTACATCGTCAACAAGCGCGGGGAGATCGTGAAGAGCTATGTCGGCGCCCCCGACTTCACCGAACTGCACCGCTTGATTGAAAAGCTGCTGGCCGAGGCCTGAGGCATGCAACGCAAAAGGCCGGTTTCATTAACGAAACCGGCCTTTTGCGCTTATAGACAGTACGCCTGAAGCTATATTTTTGATAGCTTAACGATTGCGAAAGGCGTCGTGGCAAGACTTGCAGGACTGCGCTGCCGGGCCAAAGGCGGTTTTGATCTGCTCCAGGTTGCCGGTCTTCGCCGCACTGGCCAGCTTGGCCGCCTCGGCCTGGAAGGTCTGGGCATGCTCATTGAACTTGGCCTTCTCGGTCCACACGTTGGGTTTGGCCTTGTGCGGCGCGCCCTTGTCGGTGCCCGGGCCAAAGCCGGTCCAGGGCAGCGCCGCCATGGCGGCCACGATGTCAGCGTTTTCCTGCGCCGCCTTGGCATCAAACGGCAGCTTGCCGTTGACCATGGCACCGATGCGGCCAAAGTGCTGACCGATCACGAACAGGCTGCCCTGGCGGTACTTGACGGCCTCTTCGGACTTGGCGAACTGGGCGTGCGCAGGCAATGCGAGCAAGGTGGTTACAGCGACTGCGGCGGAAATGGCAAGGGTCTTGAAGGTCATGGGAATCCGGTTGTTGTTGGCATCTGCATGGCCGGCGCCTGCGCCAGGCCGCGCGCAGTATCACCGTGCAACGTAAAGCGCATGTATCTGACCCCAGGGTTTCCTCGGATTTTCTTGGCGCCATCTGCCGCTGGGCACAATTCGCCGGTTTCCAGTTCAGGTTTCGCAATTCATGCAGCACAAGGTTCGCGTCTGGGATCTTCCCACCCGTTTGTTTCATTGGTTTCTGGCAGCCACGGTGGTGGCACTGGTGATCACCGCCAAGGTCGGCGGCGACGCCATGCAATGGCACCTGCGGCTGGGGCATGTGATGCTGGCCCTGCTGTTGTTTCGCCTGGTCTGGGGCGTGGTGGGCGGGCATTGGTCACGTTTTGCCAGCTTTGTGCATTCACCCACGCGGTTGTGGCGCCATCTGCGCGGTCAGGCCAGCGAGGAGACGGCAGGACATTCACCGCTGGGCGCACTCTCGGTCTTCGCCCTGCTCGCCGTTTTGCTGGCCCAGGTCGGCAGTGGCCTGCTGAGCGATGACGAAATCTCATTTTCCGGGCCGCTGGTGCGCTTCGTTTCGGGCGAATGGGTCGGCCTGGCCACCTGGTTTCATTCCGACCTGGGGCAATACCTGCTGATCGGCCTGGTCGCGCTGCACCTGCTGGCCATTGGCTACTACGTGCTGGTGCGGCGCCGGACTCTGGTGCGCCCCATGCTGCATGGCGACAAGCTGCTGACCCGCCAGGCACCCGCATCGCGCGACGATGTGGCGGCGCGCACCGGTGCAGCCGTGGTGGCGGTGCTGAGCGCCGCGCTGGCGTGGTGGATATCCGGGCTTGGCGCTGGCTGACTTGCCGCTAAACTGCAACGTCTTCCGCTACCCGCCCCCGTTTTCGCACAGTGGATCCCGCACCCTCCATCCGCCTGTTCATACCCAGCCAAGCCCACGAGATGGATGCCGTGCGCGCCATCTTCCAAGAATATGCCGACAGCCTGGACGTGGATCTGGAATTTCAGAACTTCGCCGATGAGCTGGCCCATTTGCCCGGCGAGTACAGCGCCCCGCGCGGCCTGCTGCTGCTGGCCGAGGTGGATGGCAGCATCGCCGGCTGCTGCGGCCTGAGGCCGCTGGACAGCGTGGACTATGCCAATGCCGGTGAGATGAAGCGTCTGTACGTGCGCAAGGCGTTTCGCGGCTTCGGCCTGGGACGCCAGCTGGCCGAGGCCATTCTGGATGCCGCACACCAGGCAGGCTACGCCTGCGTGCTGCTCGATACGCTGGACGGCATGGAGGCCGCGCGCGCGCTGTATGCCGAACTGGGTTTTACCGAGATACCGCCCTATTACCACAACCCGGTGAGCGGGTCGCATTACCTGAAGGCGGATATCGGTTGAAATTGGAATAATTTTGGCCTCTGGCGCGCTTCAATCATGCGCGAGAAGCTATACATATAATAGTAAATGCCGCACCAGCCCACGGGCTGGTGCGGCATTTACCTTGGTGGAACCTTATCAGGCCTTGAGCTGACCGAGCATGGTTGCGGCGTCGCTGACCTCGAACTTGCCGGGCGCTTCCACGTTCAGGCTGGCCACCTTGCCATCCTTGACCAGCATGGAATAGCGGTTGCTGCGCAGGCCCAGGCCCTTGCCGTTCAAGTCCAGCGTCAGGCCGGTGGCCTTGGCAAAGGCAGCGTCACCGTCGGCCAGCATGCGCACCTTGTTGGCCGTCTTCTGATCCCGTGCCCAGGCGCCCATCACGAAGGCATCGTTCACCGACAGGCACCAGATCTCATCCACGCCGGCAGCCTTCAGGGCATCGGCCTGCGCCACATAGCCCGGCACATGCTGGTTGGAACAGGTGGGGGTGAAGGCACCCGGCACGGCGAACAGCGCAATGGTCTTGCCTGCGGCAGCCTTGTGCACATCCACGGCATTGGGGCCCATGCTGCAGCCATTGCCCTCGACCTCGATGTATTCCATCAGGGTGGTGGCGGGAAGTTGGTCACCGACTTTGATCATGCTCGACTCCTTGGAATAAAAAAACGACCCACATTGTGGGTCGTTTCCATGGGCATTGCTGCCCGGGAGCCGATAAGGCTTAGACCAGCGCGGCCTTTTGCACCAGGCGGGTCGCCACCCAGTTCTTGGTCTTGGAAAGCGGACGGCTTTCCGTGATCTCGATGGTGTCGCCCATCTTGTACTCGCCGTTCTCGTCGTGGGCGTGGTACTTGCTCGACTTGATCATGATCTTGTCGTAGATGGGGTGCTTGACGCGGCGCTCGACGAGCACGGTCACGGTCTTGGTACGCTTGTCGCTGACCACCTTGCCAACCAAGGTGCGCTTGAGGGAGGGTTTGGCTTCCGTCATGTTCGCTCCTGGATTACTTGGCGGCTTGCTTTTCAGCAAGAATGGTCTTGGCGCGGGCAATGTCACGGCGCGTGGTACGCAGCGTGTTGGTGTTGCCCAGCTGTTGCGTGGCCTTCTGCATGCGCAGGCCGAAATGGGCCTTTTGCAGCGACTTGATTTCGGCTTCGAGGCCGGCCACGTCCTTTTGGCGGAGTTCAGCAGCTTTGGTCATGTTGATTCTCCTTAGGCGCCAATCTGACGGGCAACGAAGGTGGTGCGTAGCGGCAGCTTGGCGGCAGCCAGGCGGAACGCTTCGCGGGCCAGTTCTTCGGGAACGCCAACGATTTCGAACACCACCTTGCCGGGCTGGATCTCGGCAACGTAGTACTCGGGGTTGCCCTTGCCGTTACCCATACGCACTTCTGCGGGCTTGGTGGAAATCGGCTTGTCGGGGAACACGCGGATCCAGATACGACCGCCACGCTTGACGTGACGCGAGATCGCACGACGTGCGGCCTCGATCTGGCGGGCCGTCAGACGGCCACGATCCGTGCACTTCAGACCGAAGTCACCGAATGCCACCGAATTGCCACGCGTGGCGATACCGGTGTTGCGGCCTTTTTGCTCCTTACGGAACTTGCGGCGAGCAGGTTGCAGCATGTTTATTCTCCTTTACCGTCCGCAGCTGAAGCGGGCGCGTCTTTACGAACGCGCTTAACGGAATCTGCACCAGCGCCAGCGGGCTTGTCGCTACCGTCGGCAGGTGCTGCGTTGGCGCCCATGGGGCGGCGGCCACCACGGCCGGCACCGTCACGGCGGCCATCACCACGGCCGTCGCGGCGCGGGCCACGCGGGCGGCGCTCCTCTTCGGGGCGCGGCGTCTCGGCAGCAGGCAGGTCGCCACGACCCAGTGTGTCGCCCTTGTAGACCCAGACCTTCACGCCGATCACACCATAGGTGGTCTTGGCTTCGGAGGTGCCGTAGTCGATGTCGGCGCGCAGGGTGTGCAGCGGTACACGGCCTTCGCGGTACCACTCGGTACGGGCGATTTCGATGCCGTTCAGACGACCGGCGGACATGATCTTGATGCCCTGGGCGCCCAGGCGCATGGCGTTCTGCATGGCGCGCTTCATGGCGCGGCGGAACATGATGCGCTTTTCCAGCTGCTGGGTGATCGAGTCGGCGATCAGCTTGGCATCGATCTCGGGCTTGCGCACTTCTTCGATGTTCACAGCAACGGGCACGCCCAGACGCGTAGCGAGTTCCTTCTTCAGGTTCTCGATATCCTCGCCCTTCTTGCCGATCACGACGCCCGGACGTGCCGAGAAAATCGTGATGCGGGCGTTCTTGGCGGGGCGCTCGATCAGGATGCGCGAGACCGCGGCGTTCTTCAGCTTGGCCTTCAGGAACTCGCGCACCTTGATGTCTTCGGCCAGCATGCCGGCGAAGTCACGGTTGCTCGCGTACCAGCGGCTGGCCCAGTTACGGCTGACCGACAGGCGGAAGCCGGTAGGATGGATTTTCTGTCCCATATTCTTCCTCTGGCCTTTAGTTGCCCACGGTCACGTAGATGTGGCACGTCGGCTTGCTGATGCGGTTGCCGCGGCCCTTGGCGCGCGCCGTGAAGCGCTTGAGCGTGGTGCCCTGCTCGACGAAGATGGTCTTGACCTTCAGATCGTCGATGTCGGCGCCGTCGTTGTGCTCGGCGTTGGCGATGGCGGACTCCAGCACCTTCTTGACGATCACGGCAGCTTTTTTCTGCGTGAAAGCCAGGATGTTCAGAGCCTGATCCACCTTCTTGCCGCGGATCAGATCAGCGACCAGGCGACCCTTGTCCACCGACAAACGGACGCCCCGGAGGACTGCACGTGTTTCAGACATGGTCGTTCCTTACTTCTTCTGGACTTTTTTGTCCGCGGGGTGACCCTTGAAGGTGCGCGTCAGGGCGAATTCGCCCAGCTTGTGGCCCACCATCTGGTCGGTGACATAAACCGGCACATGCTGCTTGCCGTTATGCACGGCAATGGTCAGACCGATGAACTCGGGCAGAACCATGGAGCGACGCGACCAGGTCTTGACTGGCTTCTTGTCCTTGGTGGCGATGGCCTTCTCGACCTTGGCCAGCAAGTGATGGTCAACAAACGGACCCTTTTTGAGAGAACGAGTCATTTGCTACCTCTTACTTCTTGCGACGCGAGACGATCATGGTCTGCGTGCGCTTGTTGTTGCGGGTGCGATAGCCCTTCGTCAGGTTGCCCCATGGGTCAACTGCGTGACGGCCTTCGCCGGTACGACCCTCACCACCACCGTGCGGGTGGTCGATCGGGTTCATGGCCACACCGCGCACCGTCGGGCGGATGCCCATCCAGCGCTTGACACCGGCCTTGCCCAACTGGCGCAGGCTGTGCTCTTCGTTGGCCACTTCACCGATGGTGGCGCGGCACTCGATGTGGATCTTGCGCACTTCGCCGGAGCGCATGCGCACCTGGGCGTACATGCCTTCGCGCGCCAGCAGCGTGGCCGAGGTACCGGCCGAGCGGGCGATCTGGGCACCGGCACCGGCTTTCAGCTCGATGCAGTGGATGGTCGAGCCCACCGGGATGTTGCGGATCGGCAGCGTATTGCCGACGCGGATCGGGGCCTCGGAGCCGCTCACGATGGAGCTGCCCACTTCCAGGTTGCGCGGGGCGATGATGTAGCGACGCTCGCCGTCGGCATAGCACACCAGGGCGATATGGGCCGAGCGGTTGGGGTCGTACTCGATGCGCTCCACCTTGGCGGGGATGGCGTCCTTGTTGCGACGGAAGTCCACCACGCGGTAGTGGTGCTTGTGGCCACCGCCCTTGTGACGGGTGGTGATGTGACCGTTGTTGTTGCGGCCGGCCTTCTGGAACTGGGGTTCCAGCAAGGCTGCGAACGCCTCACCCTTGTGCAGGTGGTCACGCGAGATCTTCACCGTGCCGCGACGGCCCGGGGAAGTCGGTTTGATCTTGATAACGGCCATGGTTTACGCAGCCTCCCCGGACAGGTTCAGCTCTTGACCTTCCTTGAGCAGCACATAGGCCTTGCGCACGTTGTCGCGACGGCCCATGGTCTTGCCAAAGCGCTTGGTCTTGCCTTTGGTGTTCACCACAGAAACGCCCTTCACTTCCACCTTGAACATCAGTTCCACGGCGGCCTTGATCTCGGGCTTGGTTGCGTTCTGCAGTACCTTGAACGTCACGGCGTTGGACTTCTCGGCAACCATGGTGGCCTTTTCGGACACGATGGGAGCAACCAACACCTGCATCAGACGACCTTCGTCAAACTTCAGCGTGCTCATGCGAACATCTCCTTGAGTTTGTCGATCGCGCCCTTGGTGACGAGCACTTTCTTGTAGTGCACCAGCGACACGGGGTCTGCATAACGCGGCTCGACGACGAACACGTTCTTCAGATTGCGCGAGGCGAGGTACAGGTTTTCATCGACCTCATCGGCGATCACCATCACCGACTGCAGGTTCATGGCCTTGAACTTGTCGGCCAGCACCTTGGTCTTGGGGCTTTCCAGCTTCAGCGAGTCCACCACGGCCAGGCGGCCTTCGCGGGCCAGCTGCGACAGGATGGCGGCCATGCCGGCGCGGTACATCTTCTTGTTGATCTTCTGCGTGAAGTTTTCATCAGGCAGGTTCGGGAAGATGCGACCGCCCCCACGCCACAGTGGCGAGGAGGTCATACCAGCACGTGCGTTGCCGGTGCCCTTTTGCTTGAAGGGCTTCTTGGTCGAGTGACGCACCTGCTCGCGGTCCTTCTGGGCACGCGTGCCTTGGCGGGCATTGGCCTGGTAGGCGACGACGATCTGGTGGATCAGGTCTTCGTTGTACTGGCGGTCAAACACGGTCTCGGGCACATCCACCTTGGATGCCGCCTGGCCTTGTTCATTCAGGAGTTCGAGCTGCATTAGTTCGCTCCTTTGGAAGCTGGCGCCTTGATGGCCGGACGCACCGTAACGAACCCACCCTTGGAGCCCGGAACAGCGCCCTTGATCAAGAGCAGTTGGCGTGCTTCGTCGATGCGAACCACGTCGAGGTTTTGCGTCGTGACCGTCACGTCACCGAGGTGACCGGTCATCTTCTTGCCAGGGAACACGCGGCCCGGATCCTGCGCCATGCCGATGGAGCCAGGAACATTGTGCGAGCGGCTGTTACCGTGCGAGGCGCGCTGCGAACCGAAGTTGTGGCGCTTGATGGTGCCGGCGTAGCCCTTGCCGATGGAAGTACCTTGCACGTCCACCTTCTGACCCACGGCGAACACGTCGGCGACGGGCACAGTAGCGCCTGCGGCGTACTTGCCAGCGACTTCAGCGGTCACGGGGAATTCGCGGATGATTTCACCGGCTTCGACACCCGCCTTGGCGAGGTGGCCGGCTTCTGGCTTGGTCACACGCGAAGCTTTGCGTGCGCCGAACGTGACCTGCAGGGCCACGTAGCCATCGTTCTCTTGGGTTTTCACCTGGGTCACGCGGTTGTTGGACACATCCACCACCGTGACGGGCACTGCGTCCCCGTCATCGGTGAACAGACGCATCATGCCCACCTTGCGGCCCAGCAACCCGAGGGAGTTGCACAGACTCATTGGTTTTCTCCAAAACTTCCACCGCCTCGACTGCAATTGGCCCAGGCGTTTGCACCGACTGGCTTTCAGGGTGCGTGAAAGAAGGTTGATAAAACTCCGCGGCCGCACCCCAGAAACCGAGGCGCAAAAACGCGAAGCCGCAAATTATAACGCGGACTGCCTTTTCAAGCAAGTCCGCGTTAGTTGTGACGCGGCCTCACGGCCACGCCCGATCGGCGACAGGGGTTACTGCAGCTTGATCTCTACGTCCACGCCGGCCGGCAGGTCGAGCTTCATCAGCGCGTCCACGGTCTTGTCCGTGGGATCGACGATGTCCATCAGGCGCTGGTGCGTGCGGATCTCCAGCTGGTCACGGCTGGTCTTGTTGACGTGCGGCGAACGCAGGATGTCGAAACGCTTCATGCGCGTAGGCAGGGGCACGGGGCCCTTGACGATGGCGCCGGTGCGCTTGGCGGTTTCCACGATCTCGGCAGCCGACTGGTCGATCAGCTTGTAATCAAACGCCTTCAGGCGGATACGGATCTTTTGCTTGGACATTGGGTATTCCTTGTGATTGCAGGATTACGCAATGATCTTGGCAACAACGCCGGCACCCACGGTGCGGCCGCCTTCGCGGATGGCGAAGCGCAGGCCTTCTTCCATGGCGATGGGGGCGATCAGCTTGACGGTGATCGACACGTTGTCGCCGGGCATGACCATTTCCTTGTCGGCGGGCAGCTCGATGGAGCCGGTCACGTCGGTCGTGCGGAAGTAGAACTGCGGACGGTAGTTGTTGAAGAACGGGGTGTGGCGGCCGCCTTCGTCCTTGCTCAAAACGTACACCTCAGCCGTGAAGTGGGTGTGCGGCTTGATGGAGCCGGGCTTGCACAGCACCTGGCCGCGCTCGACGTCTTCACGCTTGGTGCCGCGCAGCAGCAGACCGACGTTGTCGCCAGCCTGGCCCTGATCCAGCAGCTTGCGGAACATTTCCACGCCGGTGCAGGTGGTCTTTTGCGTGTCGCGGATGCCGACGATTTCGATTTCTTCACCGACCTTGATGATGCCGCGCTCGACGCGACCGGTCACCACGGTGCCACGGCCGGAGATGGAGAACACGTCTTCCACGGGCATCAGGAAGGCGCCGTCCACGGCGCGCTCGGGCGTGGGGATGTAGGTGTCCAGGGCTTCGGCGAGCTTCAGGATGGCGGGCTCACCCTTGTCGGACTGGTCGCCTTCGAGGGCCAGCTTGGCCGAGCCACGGATGATGGGGGTGTCGTCGCCGGGGAAATCGTACTTGTCCAGCAGTTCGCGCACTTCCATTTCGACCAGCTCGAGCAGCTCTTCGTCGTCCACCATGTCGCACTTGTTCAGGAACACGATGATGTAGGGCACGCCCACCTGGCGGGCCAGCAGGATGTGCTCGCGCGTCTGGGGCATGGGGCCGTCAGCGGCCGAGCACACCAGGATGGCGCCGTCCATCTGGGCGGCGCCGGTGATCATGTTCTTCACATAGTCGGCGTGGCCGGGGCAGTCCACGTGGGCGTAGTGGCGGTTGGCGGTCTCGTACTCGACGTGCGAGGTGTTGATGGTGATGCCGCGGGCCTTTTCTTCGGGCGCGTTGTCGATCTGGTCGTAGCCCTTGGCTTCGCCGCCAAACTTCTTGGACAGCACCGTGGCAATCGCCGCCGTCAGCGTCGTCTTGCCATGGTCCACGTGACCGATCGTGCCCACGTTCACGTGGGGCTTGGTGCGTTCGAATTTACCTTTTGCCATTTTCAAACTCCAAAAGAGCAATGCCTGTGTGAGGGTTTAACGTCTGCACCCGGTTGCTGATCCGCCACGCACAGGACAACGGGACGGGCACCGGATCGCAGATTGCAGAAACTGCTTCTAAAAAAAGAGCTGCCCGCGCATACTTGGCAAGCGTTTACAGCCCTTTTGACTCTTATTTCGCGCGGGCGGCGACGATGGCCTCGGCCACGTTGCGCGGAGCTTCGGCGTAGTGCTTGAACTCCATCGTGTAGGTGGCGCGACCTTGCGTCATGGAGCGCAGCTGGGTGGCGTAGCCGAACATTTCGGACAGCGGCACCTCGGCCTTGATGGCCTTGCCACCGCCGACCATGTCGTCCATGCCCTGCACCATGCCGCGACGGCTGGACAGGTCACCCATCACCGTGCCGGCGTAGTCTTCCGGCGTCTCGACTTCCACGGCCATCATGGGCTCGAGGATGACGGGGCTGGCCTTCTTGGCGGCTTCCTTGAAGCCGAAGATGGCGGCCATCTTGAACGCCTGCTCGGACGAGTCCACGTCGTGGTACGAGCCGAAGGTCAGAGCGACCTTCACGTCAACCACCGGGTAGCCGGCCAGCACGCCCGAGGTCAGGGCCTCGACGACACCCTTTTCCACCGCCGGGATGTACTCGCGCGGAACCACGCCGCCCTTGATTTCGTCCAGGAACTCAAAGCCCTTGCCCGGCTCGTTGGGCTCCAGACGGAACACGACGTGGCCGTACTGACCCTTACCACCGGACTGGCGCACGAACTTGCCATCCACGTCCTTGACGGTGTTGCGGATGGTTTCGCGGTAGGCCACCTGGGGCTTGCCGACGTTGGCTTCGACGCCAAACTCGCGCTTCATGCGGTCGACGATGATTTCCAGGTGCAGCTCGCCCATGCCGGCGATGATGGTCTGGCCCGACTCTTCGTCGGAACGCACGCGGAAGGACGGGTCTTCGGAGGCCAGACGCGACAGGGCGATGCCCATCTTTTCCTGGTCAGCCTTGGACTTGGGTTCCACGGCCTGGGCAATCACGGGCTCGGGGAAGATCATCTTCTCGAGCATGATGTGGTTGTCCAGATCACACAGCGTGTCACCGGTGGTCACTTCCTTCAGGCCCACGCAGGCAGCGATGTCGCCGGCGCGGATTTCTTCGATTTCCTGACGCTCGTTGGCGTGCATCTGCACGATACGGCCGATGCGCTCCTTCTTGCCCTTGACGGCGTTGTAGACGGTGTCGCCCTTGGTCAGCACGCCCGAGTAGACACGCACAAAGGTCAGCTGGCCGACAAAGGGGTCGGTCATCAGCTTGAAGGCCAGGGCCGAGAACTTCTCGTTGTCGTCAGCCTTGCGCGAAAGCTTCTTCTCTTCGTCTTCGGGGTCGGTGCCGGCCACGTCGGGGATGTCCACCGGCGAGGGCAGCAGATCCAGCACGGCGTCGAGCATGCGCTGCACGCCCTTGTTCTTGAAGGCCGAGCCGCACAGCATGGGCTGGATTTCGGTGGCGATGGTGCGCTGGCGCAGGCCGGCGATGATTTCCGCTTCAGACAGGTCACCCTCTTCCAGGTACTTGTTCATCAGCTCTTCGCTGGCCTCGGCTGCTGCCTCGACCATGTTCTCGCGCCACTTGTTGCAGGTCTCGACCAGATCGGCGGGGATGTCGCCGTATTCGAACTTCATGCCCTGGGAGGCTTCGTCCCAGATGATGGCCTTCATCTTCAGCAGATCGACCACGCCCTGGAACTTGTCTTCCGCGCCGATCGGCACCACGATGGGCACCGGGTTGGCCTTCAGGCGCAGCTTCATCTGGTCCACGACCTTGAAGAAGTTGGCACCGGTTCGGTCCATCTTGTTCACAAAGGCCAGGCGCGGCACCTTGTGCTTGTTGGCCTGACGCCAGACGGTTTCGGACTGGGGCTGCACGCCACCCACGGCGCAGTACACCATCACGGCGCCGTCGAGCACGCGCATGGAACGCTCCACCTCGATGGTGAAGTCCACGTGGCCGGGGGTGTCGATGATGTTGATGCGGTGCTCGGGGCGCGACAGGTCCATGCCCTTCCAGAAGCAGGTCACGGCCGACGAGGTGATCGTGATGCCGCGCTCTTGCTCCTGCTCCATCCAGTCGGTGGTGGCAGCGCCGTCGTGCACTTCGCCCAGCTTGTGGGTCACGCCGGTGTAGAACAGGATACGTTCGGAGGTGGTGGTTTTACCCGCATCGATGTGGGCCGAGATACCGATGTTGCGGTAGCGCTCTAGGGGTGTTTTGCGTGCCATGATGGACTTTCGTTAACGGCCAAGAGCCCGTCCGCCAAAGCGGCGAATCGGGCTCCCAGCCTTCGAGACAAAGGACGAGACTTAGAAGCGGAAGTGGCTGAAGGCCTTGTTGGCTTCGGCCATGCGATGCACTTCGTCACGGCGCTTCATCGCGCCGCCACGGCCTTCGGTGGCTTCCATCAGCTCGTTGGCCAGGCGCTGGGCCATGGACTTCTCGCTGCGCTTGCGCGCGGCTTCCTTGATCCAGCGCATCGACAGCGCCAGACGGCGCACCGGGCGCACTTCGACGGGCACCTGGTAGTTGGCGCCGCCCACGCGGCGGGACTTCACTTCCACCATGGGCTTGACGTTGTTGATGGCCGTGGTGAACACCTCCAGGGCGTTCTTCTCGGGCTGCTTCTTCTCGATCAGCTCCAGCGCGCCATAGATGATGCGCTCTGCAACTGCCTTCTTGCCGCCTTCCATGATCACGTTCATGAATTTGGACAGCTCTACATTGCCGAACTTGGGATCCGGCAGGATTTCACGTTTGGGGACTTCGCGACGACGTGGCATTTTTTACCTCTATCTTTGCTTCAGTTGGCGCCGTTTCCGGACACCGCGAGAGCCATGATGGACTCCCACTTACTCGACCCACGCAAACCATTTTGCGCTTCGGGCCACTACGCTGCACACCGCGCCACGCGGCAAGGCAGCACCAAAAATTCAAACCTGAAGAACCAGGGCTTACTTGGCCTTGGGCTTCTTGGCACCATACTTGGAGCGCGACTGCTTGCGATCCTTGACGCCTTGCAGGTCGAGCGAACCACGCACGATGTGGTAACGCACACCGGGCAAGTCCTTGACCCGGCCGCCGCGCACCAGCACCACGCTGTGCTCTTGCAGGTTGTGGCCTTCACCGCCGATGTAGGAGATGACCTCGAAGCCATTGGTCAGGCGCACCTTGGCGACCTTACGCAGAGCGGAGTTGGGCTTCTTCGGCGTCGTGGTGTACACACGGGTGCACACGCCACGGCGCTGAGGGCAGTTTTCCATGGCAGGGCTCTTGGATTTGACAACTTCGACCGTGCGGCCCTGGCGCACGAGTTGGTTAATGGTTGGCATTAATACGTCCCTAAACGTGATAAAACGAAAACGTGAGTCCCTTCGGAAATTCCGAAAAGCCTTCTAATGTATCAGCTTGCCCAGGCGCAGGCAATGGCTTTGTCAAAAGCCCCACGCGTGCGCCGCCGGCTTACTTGATCCAGAGGCGTATAGCGTCCCAGGTGCGGCCGAAGATGCCCGCCTGGCCCACATCCTCCAGGGCCACCAGGGGCAGCTCGGCGACCTGCTGCTCGCCAAGTTTGACGCGCAGCGTGCCCACCGGCTGCCCCTTGGTGAAGGGAGCCAGCAGCGGATCCTGGCGCACGATCTCGGTGCTGACCTTGCCGGCGCTGCCCGAGGGCACGGTGATCACGATGGCCTGCTCGCGGCCGATCTTGAGCGTGCTCTGCGTACCCTTCCAGATGGCGGGCGTGGCCGCGGCCTGGCCGGCGTCGAACAGTTTGACCGAGTCGAACGCCGTGTAGCCCCAGTTCAGGAGTTTCTGGCTTTCATTGGCGCGCGCGTTCTCGCTGGCCGCGCCTAGCACGATGGATAGCAAACGGCGCTGGCCCAAATTGGGAAAGTCGCGCTTGGCCGTGGCCACCAGGCAGTAGCCCGCCGCCGCCGTATGGCCGGTCTTCAGGCCATCCACCGTCGGGTCACGAAACAGCAGCGCATTGCGATTGCTGCTGTTGGAGGCCGGCGTGCCCTCGTAGCGGTACTGCTTGGTGGCGTAGTAATGCATGTACTGTGGAAAGTCCTGCATCAACCGCGTGGCCAGGGTCGCCAGATCCTTGGCGGTGGTGGTGTGGCCGGGCTCGGTCAGGCCCTCGGGGTTCTTGTAGCTGGTGCCCGTCATGCCCAGGGCCTTGGCCTGCTCGTTCATCAGGCGTACGAAGTTCTCCGCCGTTCCACCGACGCCCTCGGCCAGGGCCATGGTGGCGTCGTTGCCCGACTGCACGATCATGCCCTTGAGCAGGTCATCGACCGGCACCTGCATCTTGGGGTCGATGAACATGCGCGAGCCGGGCATCTTCCAGGCGCGCTCGCTCACCGGCAGCTTCTGCTCCAGCGTGATCTTCTTGGCGCGCAGGGCGTCGAACACCAGGTAGCCGGTCATCAGCTTGGTGAGCGAGGCCTGCTCCACCGGCGCGTCGATGTCCTTGGAGGCCAGCACCTGGCCGGCCGTCACGTCCACCAGCAGGTAGTTGCGCGCGGCGATTTCCGGCGGCTGGGGCGCCTGGGCCCAGAGGATGGCCGGAGCCATCAGGGCGGCGCAGGCGAGGGAACGCAATGAGGGCAGGAGAGACTTCATGGTGGGAGCGGGTACTTCAAACAACTGAAAGCGACATACCGACCGCGGCGGCCGGTATGCGTGTGGAAATGAGGGAGGTGCGTCAGGCCATGGCCTGCAAGTGGCGCGTGGCCAGGCTGCGCAGCAGCGGCAATTGTCCGTGAAAGAAATGTCCGCCCCCCGGCACAACCGTAACCGGCAGTGTCTGCGGCCGGGCCCAGTCCATCACGCTGGTCAGCGGCACGGTTTCATCATGCTCGCCATGCACGACGAGGGTGCGCAGATGCGCCTCGGGCGGCACCGGCGCCACCGTGAAGCGGCTGGCGGCCGTGCCCACGAGCACGGCTGCGACCACCTCGCGCTCGCTCCACAGCCGCGCCAGCGCATGGCTGGTGACGAAGGCGCCAAACGAAAAACCGGCCAGGGCGATCGGCCCCTCGGGCGCCATGTGCTGCACCACGGCCAGCAGGTCGTCGAGCTCGCCCTGGCCGTCGTCATGCACGCCGGCCGAGGCGCCCACGCCGCGGAAGTTGAAGCGCACAGCGGCAAAGCCGCCGGAGACAAAGGCGCGCGCCAGGGTCTGCACGACCTTGTTGTCCATGGTGCCGCCAAACAGCGGATGCGGGTGGGCGATCACGGCCACGCCGCGCGGCGCCACGCCGGCGGCCGCGGCGTCGCGCGCTACCTCGATGGCGCCGGCAGGGCCCGCCAGGCTCAGGCGTTCGGTCTGGGCATTCATGTTTGCTATTTAATCAAGAGCTTATTGCACTTTACCATCAAGCGTTACAGGCCAAAATCTTTATGAATAATGATCAACGCCCAAGTTCCGGCGGCGTGAGCAAACGCTCCACCACCACGCCGTTCTTCAGGTGCGACTCGACGATCTCCTCAATGTCGGCGATGTCCACATAGCTGTACCAGATGCCCTCGGGGTAGACCACGGCGATGGGGCCGCCGGCGCAGCGATCCAGGCAACCGGACTTGTTCACCCGCACCTTGCCCGCGCCAGCCAGACCCTGCTGCTTGACCAGCGCCTTGCAATGCTCGAACGCCTGTTGCGCGCCGTGCTGGGCGCAGCAGTTCTCGCCATTGGTGCGCTCATTCAGGCAAAAGAAGATGTGGCGCTGGTAGTACTGGGGGGTGGTTTCGCTCATGGGTGGCAATTTTAGGATTGCACGTCGCGCCGCGACACGCGCAGCAGCACATACAGCAGCGCGGCGTAGGGCCAGAGCCAGCCCAGCCACTGGCCCAGGCCATAGAAGCGGATGAAACGCCCCTGCTCCCAGGCCTGCAGGGTCTGCGCAAAGTAGGCGTTGGTGGGCGCCTGGTTGAGCAGGTTCAGGTGCAGCATCAGCACCAGCAGCAGCACCGCCGCGCAGCCGCGCCGGGGCAGCGTGGCCAACCCCAGGGCCGCCGCCAGGCCCACGCCCAGACCGATCGCCGTGGCCGGCGTGAGCCACTCCCAGGCATGCGCCGGGCCGTAGCTGAGCAAGGCGGACAGCGCCGTTGCCGCCACGCCAACGGCCAGCGCCGACAGCGCCAGCAGCATGCGCCGCCCCATGTGGCGCATGATGCAGAAACCCAGCAGGCAGGGGATGAGCAGCCCCAGAGCCACGGCCAGCAGCTCGCCCCCAGGCGACAGCGGCTCCAGCGCCAAGTCCACGGCCGGCAGCCAGGCGCTGAACGGTGTGCCCTCCAGCACATCCGCCAGCGCCGCCTCCAGCCGCTCCCACACCTGCCCCAGGCCCAGTGGCAGGGCCGCCGGAAACAGCAGCGCCCAGGGCCACAGCGCCAGCAGCACCAGCGCGCCACGCGCCTGCGGCACGAACCAGCGCTCGCGAAACCGGCTCCAGTGCGAGATCGCCCCCAGGCGCTCGAGCAGCGCCGCCACCAGCGCGCCCAGCAGCGCGCCGGCGGCGTTGAGCCCCAGATCCATGTTGGAGGGCACGCGCCGCGGCAGATAGATCTGCAAAAACTCCATGGAGAGCGACAGCAGCGCCCCGGCCAGCGCCGCCGCCGGCACGGCCGCGCGCGGCCAGTGCGTGCGCAGCAGGGCCAGCGCCAGCAGAAAGCCCAGGGGCGCGTAGCCAGCCAGATTCAGGTTGACGTCAAACCAGGTCCAGTACGGCGGCGGCATGCGCGCCGTTAGGAACACCCAGGGCGACACGCCCTGCTCGCGCCAGCCCTCGAAGGGAAACAGGCTGGCAAAGACGATCAGCGCGGCATAGATGAGCGCCAGGGGCCAGGCCGATGTCTTGTGCATGGCGCAGCGGCCAGCCTCAGAAAGGCTTGACTACCACCAGCGCCACGGCAACGACCAGCAGCAGCACCGGAACCTCATTGAACCAGCGAAACCAGCGGTGGCTATGCTGGTCAGTGTTCGCCGCCAGGGCACGCAGCATGCGCGCGCAAATCCAGTGGTACAGCACGATGAGCACCACCACGCCCAGCTTGGCATGCAGCCAGCCGTTGCCGGCCCCCTGCCCTATGCCATAGCCCAGCCACAGCCACAGGCCCAGGCCAATGGCGGGCACGGCCAGCAGTGTGGTGAAGCGCAGCAACTTGCGCGCCATGAGCAGCAGCCGGTCGCGCTCGGCCACCGAGCCCGGCGCCACCATGGCCAGGTTGACGAAGATGCGCGGCAGGTAGAACAGGCCGGCAAACCAGCTGGCGATGAAGACGATGTGAAAGGTTTTGACCCAGAGCATCGGCGCAGTGTACGCGCCGGGTTCGGCCAAAAAAGAGGCCCGGACGGGGCCGGGCTGGAAAGCCTTGCGACGATCAACACCGCAGGGCCCCGCTCAGGGAGGTAAAGCGGGGGGCAGCCAGGCCGCCCGGGCGCAATCTAGCATTGGCGGGCGGTGGGCGCAAGCGCACTAGCCCAGCGCCTGATCCAGCGCCTGCTGCAACGCCCGCGCCAGCTGGCGCACATCGGGCGGCGTAGCGCTGAGCTGGGTGCAATCCACCGTGCGCCGGCGCATGGCGGCCTCGTCCTGGGGCTGGCCCATGGCAGAGCACAACAGCGCCCATTCGGGCGGCGTGACCAGGGTGCCGGCCACCAGCAGCACGCCGGTGCGCTGGCGCCGCTGGGCCAGGCCGACGAGCTTGCGGCCGGCGGCGTCCACCACCTCCCAGGGCGCCAGGCTGCCGTAGCAGGCCCAGGGCACGGTGGGGCCGGTGCGCGCGTTGCAGGCATCGACCTGATCGGGCGGCAGGGCCGTGGAGGGCACGCCCAGGTTTGAGAGCAGATCCACATGCAGCTGGCCCAGGCCGTGGTAGCTGTCTGGCAGGCGGCCCTGCACCCAGGGGTGATCCAGTGGCAGCACCACCGAGCAGCTGACCATCCACGGCCCGGTGAGCACCGCGCCGCCGCCCGAGGGGCGCAGCAGCAGCTCGGCCGCGCCGCCCAGGCGCGCGCGGGCGCCGTCCTCGAACTTGCGCTGCGAGCAGCCGAGCACGATGGCCGGCGCCTCGTACTGCCACACGGCAAAGCGCGGCCGGGTCACGGGCTCCAGCATTTGCTGGCGGTTCCAGGCCTGCTCCTGGGCTATTGTGGAAAGGGGGCTCGGTGGCTCGGTCATGGGCGCGAAGGCTATCACCGGACCGTGGGCGCGCGCAGGTGGGGGACAATCGCCGTCATGCATCTGTCCAGCCCCACCCCCTTCCCCGCCAACCGTCCGCGCCGCCTGCGCCGCGACGCCTTTACCCGCAACCTGGTGCGCGAGAACATGCTCACGCCGCACGACTTCATCTACCCGGTGTTCGTGCACGAGGGCAGCAAGCTCGCCGTCCCCGTTCCCTCCATGCCCGGCGTGCAGCGCCTGAGCCTGGACTTGCTGCTGCCCGTGGCCGAGGAATGCGTCAAACTGGGCGTGCCCTACCTGGCGCTGTTCCCGTCGATAGACGCTGCGCTGAAAACCCCCGACGGCAAGGAGGCGCTGAACCCCGAGGGCCTGATCCCACGCGTGGTGCGCGCCTTGAAGAAGGAGTTCCCGCAGCTCGGCGTGATGACCGACGTGGCGCTCGACCCCTACACCAGCCACGGCCAGGACGGCGTGCTGGACGACACCGGCTACATCCTGAATGACGAGACCGTGGAGATCCTCACCGGCCAGGCCCTCACCCACGCCCAGGCCGGCGTGGACATGGTCGCGCCCAGCGACATGATGGACGGGCGCATAGGCGCCATTCGCGAGGCGCTGGAGGCGCACGGCCTGATCCACACACGCATCATGGCGTACAGCGCCAAGTACGCCAGCGCCTTCTACGGGCCGTTCCGCGACGCCGTGGGCTCCAGCGCCAACCTGGGCGCGAGCAACAAGGACGTCTATCAGATGGACCCGGCCAACAGCGACGAGGCCCTGCGCGAGGTGGCGCTGGACATTGCCGAGGGCGCCGACATGGTCATGGTGAAACCCGGCATGCCCTACCTGGACGTGCTGCGCCGCGTGAAGGACGAGTTCAGGGTGCCGACCTTCGCCTACCAGGTGTCGGGCGAATACGCCATGCTCAAGGCCGCCGCCGCCAACGGCTGGCTGGACCACGACAAGGTGATGCTGGAGGCGCTCTTGGCCTTCAAGCGCGCGGGGGCCGACGGCATCCTGACCTACTTTGCGCTGGACGCCGCACGCCTGCTTAAAAAATAATAGCTGCTCGCGCTTGATATAAAAGCGCTGGAGGCCGATTTGACTGAAAACACGCTACAGCCGATCCGCGTCTTCCATCTGCAGCCGGGCAGCGGCGCGCAAGAGCTGGCGGGCCTGCCCCAGGCGCCGCCGGCCCAGGGCTTTTACTGGATCGCCTGCACGCGCGCGGCCTTCAGCGCCGAGCTGCCGCGCCTGCAGGCCGCGCTGCAGACACTGGCCGGGCAGCAGCTGGTGGATCTGCATGTGTCCGACCTGCTCAACGCCCAGCTGCCATCGCATTACGACTACACCGCGCAATACGACCTGCTGGTGGTGCGCCGCCTGGCCCAGGCACAGGCCGCCGGCCCCGCGCCGCTGCGCACCAGCGCCCGTGGCGGGCCGCCCGTGCTGCGGCGCATAGATACCAGCCCGGTGGGCTTTGCCGTGTTTGACCAGGTGCTGCTGTCGGTACACCCCGAGGACTGCGGCGTGCGCGACGCCTATGCCGCGCGCCTGGTCACACCCATGGCCGCCGCGGCCATCAGCGCCACCGCGGCCGAGGCCGTGGTGCACGAGCTGCGCAGCGGCCCCGTGGCCGGCACGCGCCTGCCGCCCAGCCCGGCCGACCTGATGCTGCGCGTGGTCAACCACATCGTCGACAACTACCTGGATCTGCGCCGCGAACTCTCGCGCCAGCTCGACCACTGGCAGGCCGAGCTGCTGCGCCCGCGCACGCGCTTTGGCAACTGGGGGGCGTTGCTGGATGCGCGCCTGAACCTGCACCAGCTGGACGAAATCTGCGAAGACCAGCGCACCGCCGTGCGCGCCTGGCTGGAAGCGCTGGACAGCTGGAGCGAGCCCGAGGGCAGCGCCGCTGCCCTGCGCGAACTGGATCTGCTCAAGGTGCGCAGCCGCGACGTGCTGGAACATATCGAGCGCGTGGTAACCCATGTGCGCCGCCTGGAGCACAGCACCGAGACCGCCGTGCAGATGCACTTCTCGGTGCAGAGCAACCGCACCAACGACATCATGCGCACGCTCACGGCGCTGACCGCCGTGTTCCTGCCGCTGAACCTGATCGCCGGCATCTTCGGTATGAACTTCGAGTTCCTGCCGCTCATCCACCAGCAGCACGGCTTCTGGTGGGCCATGGCGGCCATGGGGCTGATCTCTATCACCCTGGTGGCGCTGTTCTGGCGCAAGCGCTACCTGGCGCGCACAGGCCAGGGTTGATCCCCTGCCCCAGCCACGCGCCGTCGGTGCAAGCCACCCAGGCTTGACGCAGCGCAAGCCCCGGCGGCGGCTGGCTTCCAGAGAGCACCAAGGCATGCCACCATGGCCGGCATGAAACGCATCAAGACCAGTCTGTTCGGCCTGTTCGCGGGCATGACCGCGCTGTGGCTGGTGGCCGAGGCGCCTGCGCTGGCCGCGGCCAAGGGGGTATTTCAGTGGCGCCACCTGCTGGTGCAGTACACGGGCCTGCTGGCCATGGGGGCGATGTCCGTGGCCATGCTGCTGGCGGTGCGCCCGGCCTGGCTGGAGCCGCGCCTGCATGGGCTGGACAAGATGTACCGGCTGCACAAATGGCTGGGCGTGGCGGGCCTGGTGCTGGCCATCACGCATTGGCTGTGGGCCCAGGGGCCGAAGTGGCTGGTGCAGGCCGGGCTGCTCACCCGCCCGGGACGCGGGCCGCGCGCACCCGAGGCGCTGGAGATACTGCGCCTGCTGCGCAGCCTGCGCGGCCTGGCCGAAAACCTGGGCGAGAAGGCCTTCTACATCGCCGTGATCCTGATCGCACTGGCGCTGATCAAGCGCTTTCCGTACCGCCATTTCTTTCGCACCCACCGCTGGCTGGCGCTGGTGTATCTGGTGCTGGTGTTCCATAGCGTGGTGCTGCTGGACTTTGCCTACTGGCGCCAACCCGTGGGCTGGGCCATGGGTCTGCTGCTGGCGTCGGGCAGCGTGGCCGCCGGCATCAGCCTGCTGCGGCGCATAGGCGCGCAGCGCAAGGCGCTGGGCGAGATCGTGCGGCTCGACTACCTCGACGCCGTGCAAGTGCATGCCGTCACCCTGCAGCTCAAGACCCCCTGGGCCGGCCATGAGGCCGGGCAGTTTGCCTTTGTCACCTTTGACGAGGCCGAGGGCGCGCACCCGTTCACCATGTCATCGGCCTGGACGGGCGACGGGCGGCTGCTGTTTCTCATCAAGGCGCTGGGCGACTACACGCGCACACTCGGGCATGCGCTGCGCGTGGGCGACACGGCGATCGTCGAGGGCCCGTACGGGCGCTTTCATTTCGAGGGCAGCGCGCAGCGCCAGATCTGGATCGGCGCGGGCATTGGCGTCACGCCCTTCGTGGCGCGCATGCAGGCGCTGGCGGCGCAGCCGGACGGCCGTGCGGTGGACTTCTTCCATGTCACGGCCGAGGTGGACGAGCGCGCCCTGGCCCTGCTGCGCGCCGACGCCCAGGCCGCGGGCGTGCGCCTGCACCTCGTCGTCTCGCGGCGCGGCGACACGGACAGCCTGTTCACCGGCGAGCGCCTGCGCGCCCAGGTGCCGGACTGGCTGCAGGCCGATGTCTGGTTCTGCGGCCCGGCGAACTTTGGCGATGCGCTGCAGCAAGACCTGGTGGCGCATGGGCTGGCGCCCGGGCATTTCCAGCGCGAGCTGTTCGAGATGCGCTGAACACTATCTAACTAATAGCTGTCATCGCTTACCCATCAAGCGTTACAGCCTATTTTCTTATCAGAAAACCCCGCCACCTGACCGGCCACGGGCGCATCGCCCTCGCCCAGGCCGCTGGCGCCGCCCCAGCCCTGCAGGGGCTCATGCGGCAACGCCTCGGGGTGGGCGATATGGCCGGTGGCGGGGTCGTAGCCCACCTGGCGCAGGTGGTGGGCCAGGCCGGCGTCCATGGCGTCGATATGCTGCGGCAGCCATACGGCCAGCTCGGCGGCCATGAGGCGCAGCTCCACCAGGCGGCCCTTGCGCGCGCGCTCGGTGCCGTCACGCATGATGTTCAGCACCTGCTGGTGTTGCTGGCTGTGGCAGTTGCCGGCGGCAAAGCGCGTGGCCTGCATCCAGCGGTCTTCCTCGGCGAAATGCGCCTCGGTATGGGCCAGCAGCCGCTCCCAGGCGGCCATCAGCCGCGCGTCGTCGGCGCCCTGCACGGCCTGCAGCAGCGCCACGCATTCCTGGTGCGTGGCGTCCATCTGGGCCATCTCGACGCCCATGTCCTCGGACCAGTGCAATGTCGTCATGCGGCTGTCCATGCTTCATCGCCCCTGCTGGCGCAGCCAGGCGGCCAGCTCGTCGGCCAGCTGGGCCGTCGCCTCGGCCAGGGCGCGCGCGCCGCCGGCGGCGTCGGCGCTGGGCGCCGGGCGCCGGGCCACGAACACCTGCTGCGCCACCAGCGTTTCGCCGGTCATGGCGGCATCGGCCAGCACGGCGCGCAGGCGCACCACGCCGGCGCTGTCCTGGGCGCTGCTGAAGACCTGGCTGAACTCCTCCAGCTGCACGCGCAGCACGCTGGGCAGGCGCCCCTGGCTGGGCTGCTGCACCGCCGCCTGGTTGGCCGAGAGCACGATGCGCTCGCGCCCCAGGCGCTCGCGCAGCGCCTGCTGCAAAAGCTGCGCGGGCGGCTGGCTCCAGCGCGCCTGGCTGTAGGGGAGCAGCTGCTGGGCGTTGGCGTAGGCCAGCCGGTACAGCAGGGCGCTGCTGCCCTCGGCCGCGGCTGCACCGCCCACGTCCAGCAACACCAGCGGCGGCGCATCCGGCGGGGCCGGCTGGGCCTGGGCGGCGCCGGGGCCAAAGTCGTAGACGGTGGCGCGCGGTGGCGGCTCGGGCAGGGCGGAGCAGCCCGCCAGCAGGGCGGCGAACAGCAGGCAAAACACCCTGACGATGTACATCTCGCCTATGCCCCTCACCCCTCCCTCTCCCCAGAGGGGCGAGGGCGACCGGTTGCGCCGGTATTGCTCCCTCTCCCTCTGGGAGAGGGCGGGGGTGAGGGCTAGCGGCCCAGTTTGAGGCATGTGATTTATCAGGCGAAAAACGCCTCCAACGCCCGACTTGTAAACGTCAACAGCTACTGTTTTAATAGTTTTCATGGCAATCCTTGGGGCGGTATCAGGGCTGGGCCGCGGGCGCCACAAAGCCCGGCTCGCCCGGCCCGGCGGCGCCGCGGCCCGGGCCGTAGATGAGCGACTGCGGGTTGTCGCCAATGCCGCTGACGGTGCGGCCCAGGCGGCGCGCGGCCTGGGCGGTCTCGTCGGCGGCGTTGTTCACGCGCGGCAGGGTCACGCGGCCAAAGCGGTCCACGGCCACGGCCAGCGAGCGGGCGCTGCTGCTGATCTCGGTCAGCGGCCCGCCGTCGGCCTGCAGCGCGCGCACGGCCTGGTTCACCTCGTCGGCCGCGCCGGCGGCGCTGGCACCGGCCTGGCGCAGCGCCTGCAGGGTTTGCTGCGCGTCCTGGGTGAGCGCGGGCACGCCGGCCAGGGCCGGATCCAGGCGCGTGCTGACGGTGTGGTCCAGGCGCCGCGCCAGCTGATCCATGCTGCTGGCGGCCGCGCCCAGCTGACGCAGCGCCTGGCCAAAATGCTGCTGGTTGTCGTCGCCCAGCAAGGTACCCAGGCGCGCCATCACGTCCTGCACCTGGCCCATGATGGCCGGGCCCTGCTCGGCCAGCTGGCTCAGCGGCGAGCTCTGCAGCGGCAGGCGCGGCAGGCCGCTGGCGCCGGGCGCGGGCTGCGGCAGCGGCGCGTCGGCGTCGTCCAGCTGGATATGGGCCAGGCCGGTCACGCCCTGGTAGCCCAGGGTGGCGAAGGTGGTGTCGGCTATGGGCGCGTCGGTGTTCACGGCGATGCGGATCAGCACATGGCCCACGGCCTGCGGGTCAAAGCCGATGGAGCGCACCTTGCCCACGGCCACGCCCTTGTAGCGCACGGCGGCCTGGGGCTGCAGGCCGCTGACGCTTTCCTTGCTGGAGAGCTCGTACACCCGGTAGTCGGTCTGGTCGCGCGTGAGCCACATGGCCAGGCCCGCCAGCAGCGCGGCGACCGCTATCACGAAGATGCCCGCGGCCAGGGCATGTGCTTTGTTTTCCATCAGGCCTCCTGGGGCGCAGCGGCGGGGTCAGGCGGCTGCGCCATGGCGCGGCGCCCGCGTTCGCCGGCAAAGTAATGGTGAATGAAAGGATGGTCGAACTGCGCCACCTGCTGCGCCGTGCCGCTGGTGATGACATGCCGGTCGGCCAGCACGGCCACGCGCGTGGACAGGGCAAACAACGTGTCCAGGTCATGCGTGACCATGATCACCGTCAGGCCCAGCGCGGCGTGCAGCTCGCGCAGCAGTTCGCAGAATTCGTCCGAGCTGAACGGGTCCAGCCCCGCCGTGGGCTCGTCCAGCAGCAGCAGCGGCGGGTCCATGATCAGCGCGCGCGCCAGGGCCACGCGCTTGATCATGCCGCCCGAGAGGTCGGCCGGCATGCGCGTGGCGTGCTCGGCCTTCAGCCCCGCCAGGCGCAGCTTGACCATGGCCACGTCCTGCACCAGCGCGGGCGGCAGCGTGCCCAGCTCGCGCAGCGCAAAGGCAATGTTGTCCAGCACGTTGAAGGCCGAGTACAGCGCGCCATGCTGGAACAGCATGCCCACGCGGGCGCTGGCGCCCTCGCCGCCGAGCTCGGCGGCGGGCCGGCCCAGCACCGTGACGCTGCCGCGCGTGGGCCGCGTCAGGCCCAGGATATGGCGCAGCAGCACCGTCTTGCCGGTGCCGGAGCCGCCCACCAGCGCCAGGATTTCGCCGCGGCGCACGGTCAGCTGCAGTTGGTCATGCACGGTGAAGGCGCTGTCGCCCTGGCCGAAGACGGTGGCCAAGTCGCGGATCTCGATGATGGTGTCTGCATCCGCCATGATCAGAATCCCACGCTGCGGAAGGCCACGGCGAACACCGCGTCCACGATGATGACCATGGTGATGGCGCTGACCACCGAGGCCGTCGTGCCCTCGCCCAGGCTTTGCGTGTTGGGCTTGACGCGCAGCCCCCAGTGGCAGCCGATCAGGGCGATGAACACACCGAACACCACCGACTTGGCCATGGCCAGCCAGAGGTTGGAGACTTGCACCGCCGCCGGTAGCACCTGCAGAAAATAGGCCGCCGAGATGCCCATGGTCAGATCCGCCGCCAGCATGCCGCCGGCCAGCGCCGCCAGCGTGGTCCACAGCGCGATCAGCGGCATGGCCAGGCCCAGCGCCAGCGCACGCGGCAGCACCAGGCGAAAGCCATGCGCTATGCCCATGACGCGCATGGCGTCGAGTTCCTCGGTCACGCGCATCACGCCGATCTGCGCGGTGATGGCCGAGCCCGAGCGCCCGGCCACCAAAATGGCGCCCAGCATGGGCCCGAGCTCGCGGATCAGCGAGATGCCCAGGATGTTGACGATGAAGGCCTCGGCGCCAAACTGGCGCAGCTGCAGGCTCATCAGATAGGCCAGCACCACGCCGATCAGAAAACCCACCAGCGCCGTGATCGGCAGGGCCCGCGCGCCCATCTGGTAGAGATGGCCCGAGATGTCGCGCCAGGGCGCGCGCAAGGGCTTCGCCGCCAGGCGCAGCATGTCCAGCAGCAGCTGGCCCACCAGCAACACCAGGCCCGTGAGGTGATCCAGCGCGTGCAGCACCAGCTCGCCCAGGCGGTCGATCTGCGTGGACAGGCGCCAGGGGGCGGGGGCCGCGCAGGGTGTGGAGAACTGCGCCACGCGCTCCAGCATCTGGCGCTGGGTGTCGCTCAGTTCGATCTGCCCCGGCCAGGCGCGGCCCCAGTGGTTCCACAGGATTTGCGCGCCCACATGATCCAGCCGCGCCAAGTCGCGCAGGTTCCAGGCATGGCCGGGGCCGCAGGCCTTGAGCTCGCCGGCCACGCGCCGCCAGGCCTGGCGCTCGGCAAAGGCCGCCGCCACCCAGTCACCCTGCGGCAGGGCGCAGGGCGTGGCGGTGCTGTCTTGCACGATGGTCGGAGGGGACGGGACGGGCATGGTGGTGGTAACGGGGCCGCAGACGCGAACGGGATGCGGCGCATCATTTCACAGATTGACACGGGCCTGTGGCGGGCCATGAAAAAACATCAAAATCTGGCCATGACGCGCATGGGCTGTTCGCCAAAAGCAATCAAAACCATAGCATGAAGGAGTTCCCCTCTCGACACTTCAGCGCCGATCCGCACAATCCGCCGCAGCACCGCGCCATCCCTGCGCGGCATTCTCTCCGACGACGGCCCCCATGAGCGACACCACTTTCGACTACATCATCATCGGCGGCGGCACGGCCGGCGCCCTGCTCGCCAACCGCCTGAGCGCCGACCCCCAGGCCCGCGTGCTGCTGGTGGAGGCCGGGCGCAAGGACGACTACCACTGGATCCACATTCCCGTGGGCTACCTGTACTGCATAGGCAACCCGCGCACCGACTGGCTCTACAACACCGAGCCCGACGCCGGCCTGAACGGCCGCAGCCTGCGCTACCCGCGCGGCAAGACGCTGGGCGGCTGCAGCAGCATCAACGGCATGATCTACATGCGCGGCCAGGCGCGCGACTACGACCAATGGGCCGACATCACCGGCGACGACGCCTGGCGCTGGAGCAACGTGCTGCCCGCCTTCAGGCGCCACGAGGACCATTGGCGCCTGGACGAGCCGGGCAGCGCCAGCGAGGCCTTCCAGCAGCTGCACGGCAACAAGCGCACCGGCAGCACGGGCGAATGGCGCGTGGACAAGCAGCGCCTGCGCTGGGACATCCTGGATGCATTTGCCCAGGCCGCGACCGAGGCCGGCATTCCCGCCACCGACGACTTCAACCGCGGCACCAATGAGGGCGTGGGCTACTTCGAGGTGAACCAGAAGGACGGCTGGCGCTGGAACACCGCCAAGGCCTTTCTGCGCCCGACCTGCTACGGCCGGCCCAACTTCGAACTCTGGACATCGGCCCAGGCCACGCGCGTGCTCACCGAAAAGCAGGCCGACGGCAGCCTGCGCTGCACCGGCGTGCAGGTGTGGACGGGCGAGGAGATGGTCACCGCCCACGCCCAGCAGGAGGTCATCCTGAGCGCCGGCGCCGTGAACTCGCCGCAGATCCTGCAGCTGTCGGGCATGGGCCCGGCGGCGCTGCTGCGCCAGCATGGCATTGATGTGCGGCTGGACCTGCCCGGCGTGGGCGCCAACCTGCAGGACCACCTGCAGATCCGCGCCGTGTACAAGGTGCAGAACGTGGCCACCCTGAACACCCTGGCCAATAGCCTGGTGGGCAAGGCAAAAATTGGCCTGGAGTACCTGCTCAAGCGTAGCGGGCCGATGAGCATGGCGCCGTCGCAGCTGGGCGCCTTCACGCGCAGCCGGCCTGATCTGCCCTGGCCCAACATCGAATACCACGTACAGCCGCTGTCGCTGGAGGCCTTCGGCGAGCCGTTGCACGACTTCCCGGCCTTCACCGCCAGCGTCTGCAACCTGAACCCGACCAGCCGCGGCAGCGTGACCATCAAGAACGCCGACTTTCGCAGCGCGCCGGCGATCGCGCCCAACTACCTGTCCACCCCCGAGGATCGCCAGGTGGCGGCCGACAGCCTGCGCATCACGCGCCACATCGTCGCCCAGCCGGCGCTGGCGCGCTACCGCCCCGAGGAATACAAGCCCGGCCCGCAGTACCAGAGCGACGAGGAACTGGCGCGCCTGGCCGGCGACATCGCCACCACCATCTTCCACCCCGTGGGCACGACGCGCATGGGGCGCATGGACGACCCCATGGCCGTGCTCGACTCGCGCATGCGCCTGCTCGACGGCCGCGGCGGCGCGGTCGCCGGCCTGCGCGTGGTGGACGCGGGCGCCATGCCCAGCATCACCAGCGGCAACACCAACGCGCCCACGCTGATGATGGCCGAGATGGCGGCGCAGTGGATCATCGAGGCCTCGCGCGCCAAGAGGTGACCCCGCTGCAGCCACGATGGCAGCTTGCGGGAAATCACCAATGTCTCTTGCGCGACTGCTGCCGTACAGTCTTGCCACTCGACGCGTGCCTCGGCTCGCCGCACGAGGGGACCGAGGAGACAAACCCCGAAATCAACAACACGCACATCATTGAGGCATCCACCATGAGATGCCATTTCTCAAGGCACCTGCAACCCAGGTGCCTTTTTTATTGCCCGGCGCGGCAGCCTCTGCGCACGTAGGACAATCGCCGCCATGGAATGGATCATCGTCTCGCTGGCCTCGCTGCTGGCCGGTTTTGTAGATGCGATCGTGGGCGGCGGCGGCCTGATCCTGCTGCCCGCACTGTTTGCCACCTTTGCCAGCGCCCCGCCCGCCACGCTGCTGGGCACCAACAAGGCGGCGGCCTTCTGGGGCACCTCCATGGCCACCTGGCAGTACAGCAAACGGGTGCAAATCCCGTGGCGCGCCATGGTGCCGGGCGTCGCCGCGGGGTTTGTCGGTTCATTCATCGGCGCCTGGGCCGTGACCCAGATGTCGCCCGACTTCCTGCGCAAGCTGCTGCCCCTGGTGATGGTGGCGGTGCTGGCCTACACCCTGGCCAAGAAGGACCTGGGCCTGCAGCATGCGCCGCGCTTCAGAGGCCGCACCGAGCGCCTTATCGTCGGCACCATCGGCCTGGTGATCGGTCTGTATGACGGTTTCTTCGGCCCCGGCACCGGCAGTTTTTTCGTGTTCGCCTTTGTGCGCCTGCTGGGCTATGACTTCTTGAACGCCTCGGTCTCGGCCAAGCTGCTGAACCTGGCCACCAATGTCTCGGCCATCATTCTGTTTGCCGCGAAGGGCCATATCTGGTGGCATTTCATGGTGCCGCTGGCCGTGGCCAACGTACTCGGCAGCATGCTTGGCACCTACATGGCCCTGCGCCACGGCACGGGCTTTGTGCGCGCCATCTTCATCCTGGTGGTGGGGGCGCTGATATTGAAGACCGGCTACGACGCCTTTCTGCGCTGAAGGAGAAATCACCCATGACCGAGCTGACCCTGATAGGCGCACCCACCGACGTCGGCGCCAGCGTGCTGGGCGCCAGCATGGGGCCCGATGCGCTGCGCATCGCCGGCATAGCGCGCGCCCTGCAGGGCCTGGGCCTTGCGGTGCAGGACCTGGGCAATTTGAGCGGACCGGGTAACCCACAGGCGGCGCCGCAAGGTGGGTTTCGCCATCTCGTCGAGGTCACCCGCTGGAACGAGGCGGTGTTCGCCGCCACGCTGTCCGCGCTGCAGGCCGGGCGGCTGCCGCTGCTGATGGGGGGCGACCACTGCCTGGCGATCGGCTCCATCAGCGCCGTGGCGCGCCACTGCAGCGCGCGGGGCAGGCGGCTGAAGGTGCTGTGGTTTGACGCCCATGCCGACGCGAACACGCCAGCGTCCTCACCCAGCGGCAACCTGCACGGCATGCCGGTGGCCTGCCTGCTCGGCCATGGGCCGGCGCAGCTGACGCAGCTGGCCGGCGCCGCAGCGGCCCTGCAGGCGCAGCAGATCACGCTGGTTGGCGTGCGCAGCGTGGACGCGACGGAGAAAAGCTTCGTCAACACCCTGGGCATAGAGGTCTACGACATGCGCAGCATCGACGAGCTGGGCATGCGCGCGGTGATGCAGGCGGCGCTGGCCGACGTGGACGAGAACACCCACCTGCACCTGAGCTTCGACATGGACGGCCTGGACCCCACCATCGCCCCCGGCGTGGGCACGCCGGTGCGCGGCGGCCCCACCTACCGCGAGACACAGCTGTTCATGGAGATGCTGGCCGACAGCGGCGCCTTAGGCTCGGTGGACATCATGGAGCTGAACCCGGCGCTGGATCTGCGCAACCAGACCGCCGAGCTGGCGGTAGACCTACTCGAGAGCCTGTTCGGCAAGTCCACGCTGATGCGCGCCTGAACCAGCCGGGCATCGGCCGCAACAGGGGTTTGTTGCAATGTATGCATGGCCTTATGCATACCTATAATGCAGCCGCCTCGCCAGGCCCCGACCCGGGTCGCCAGCGTGGCCAACGACTTCCGGCTTGTGGATCACCAGCCGGATTTTTTGTACCTGAGAGCGTGGTCACGCTCCCATACCACGCAGGAACCGCTTCATGAAGATGCTCAAGACCCTGGCCGCCGCCCTGGCCGTTTGCGCCGCCGTCACCGTGCAGGCCCGCCCCCTGGAAGACATCCAGAAGAGCGGCACCATCATCCTCGCATCCGAAGGCCAGTACGCGCCCTTCAACTTCTTCCAGGGCAAGCAGCTGACCGGCTACGAGATCGAGGTCGGCGAGGCCGTGGCCAAGAAGATGGGCCTGAAGTTCGAGTGGAAGACGGTGGGCTTTGACGCCCTGCTGACCGGCCTGGCGCAAGACCGCTGGGATCTGGTCATCGCCAGCCACGCCATCACCGAAGAGCGAGCCAAGGCCGTGACCTTCACGGCCCCGCATTACTGCTCGGGCGGCCAGATCGTCAGCATGACGCCGGCCATCGCCAAGGCCGCCGACCTGGCCGGCAAGACCGTCGCCGTGCAGACCGGCACGACCTACCTGGACGCCGTGAAGAAGGTGCCCGGCGTCAAGGAGGTGAAGAACTTCCCGACCGATGACGCCGCCCGCAACGCCCTGGGCAGCAAGCGCGTGGACGCCTGGGTGACCGACCGTTTCGTCGCCAAGGAGATGATCTCCAAGCTGCCCAAGGCCGGCTTCAAGATCGGCGACATGCTGTTCATCGAGCAGGTCGCCTCCGCCGTCACCAAGGGCAACCAGGGCCTGGCCGACGCCTGGAACAAGGCGCTCAAGGAGCTGATCGCCGACGGCACCGTGGGCAAGATCAGCCAGAAGTACTTCCAAGAAGACGTCACCTGCAAATAACCCGCAGCGCCGGGCCTGCGCGCCCGGCCCGCCTTGCCCATGCTTCTCGCTCTCTGGCCCGACCACTGGAGCCGCTCCCAGCGCAGCAATGCGACGCTGGTGGCGGCTTTGGTTTTGATGGCGCTGGTACTGTCCCTGCTGGGCCAGCTGCTGTCGTTCTTTCCTGAACCCATAGGCTCCAACGCCGCGCTGTTTGCCGATGGCGCGCTGACCACGCTGTACCTGACCCTGGTCAGCGGCGCCGCCGGCCTGGTGCTGGGCACGGGCGCGGCGCTGGCGCGCACCTCGCGCCTGGCCTGGCTGCGCTATGTGGCCAGCTTCTACATCTGGGCCATACGCGGCACGCCGCTGTTGGTGCAGATTCTGTTCGTCTACTTTGCCCTGCCGGTGCTGGTGCCGGGGCTGAACCTGCCCGACTTTGCCGCCGCCGTGGTGGCGCTGGGCCTGAACGTCGGCGCCTACAACGCCGAGGCCATTCGCGCCGGCCTGCTGGCCGTGCCACGCGGCCAGACCGAGGCGGCGCGCGCGCTGGGCCTGGGCCACGGCCATGTGTTCCTCGACGTGGTGTTCCCGCAGGCCTTCAAGATCGCCCTGCCACCGCTGGTAAGCAACTTTGTCGCGCTGCTCAAGGACTCGTCGCTGGCCTACGCCATCGGCGTGGTCGAGCTGACCAACGTCGGCAACCGCATCCAGTCGGCCACCTTCCAGCCGGTGGCCACGCTGACCACGGTGGCCATCACCTATCTGATCCTGACCACGCTGGTGACGCAGGTGACGCACGCGGTCGAGTACCGCTTCGACGTCGAGGGGCGCGCCAAATGAGCAAGGCCTATATCGTCTGCCGCGACGTGCGCAAGCGCTTTGGCGAGCACGAGGTGCTCAAGGGCGTCTCGACCGAGTTCCAGACCGGCCAGGTCACCGTCATCATCGGCGCCTCGGGCTCGGGCAAGAGCACGCTCTTGCGCGCCATCAACCGGCTTGAGCCGCACGACAGCGGCAGCATCACCATCGACGGTGTCGAGGTCAGCGACGACCAGCGCACGCTGCAAAAGCAGCGCAGCGAGGTCGGCATGGTGTTCCAGCAGTTCAACCTGTTTGGCCACATGAGCGTGCTCGACAACGTGACGCTGGCGCCAAGGCGCATTCGCCGCACGCCGCGCGCCGCCGCCAACGAGCAGGCCATGCTGCTGCTCAAGCGGGTGGGCATGCAGGACCATGCGCACAAATACCCCTGGCAGCTATCGGGCGGGCAGCAGCAGCGCGTGGCGATTGCGCGCGCGCTGGCCATGCAGCCCAAAGTGATGCTGTTTGACGAGCCGACCAGCGCCCTCGACCCCGAGATGGTGCAGGAGGTGTTGGACGTGATGCGCGAGCTGGCGCGCGGCGGCATGACCATGATCGTGGTCACGCACGAGATGGGCTTTGCGCGCGAGGTGGCCGACCGCGTGATGTTCTTCGACCAGGGCTGCATCGCGCACGATGCGCCGCCGGCCGAGTTTTTCGCCAATCCGGCCAACGAGCGCATCCGCGCCTTCATCGGCCGCGTCGGCGGCTGAAAAAACATAGCTGCTTGCGCTTGATGTGCGGGCAATGTGGCACGAATCGTTGCCATAGCCCTTGCCAATAAAGCGCAAACAGCTTCTTTTTTGATAGTAAGCGTATGCGTTCCGAACGCCAGGGGCTGATCGCCCTGCTCATCGTCGTCGCCGTCTGGGGCACCACCTTCCCGACCATGAAGCTGCTGTCGGCGCAGCTGGACGCGTTGCAGATCATCTGGGCGCGCTTTGCCATCGCCCTGCTGGTGCTGCTGCCCATGTGGCGCGGCATGCGCCGCACCGAGCTGCACTGGGGCCTGCTGCTGGGCGCGCTGCTGTTCATCGCCTTCTGGCTGCAGACCGAGGGGCTGGCGCGCACCAGCAGCAACCGCAACGCCTTCGTCACCGGGCTCAACGTGCTGGTGGTGCCGCTCTTGGCCATGCTGGCGCTGGGCCGGCGCTATGGGCTGGCGCTGTGGGCCGCCTGCGCCATGGCGCTGGTCGGCATGACGCTGATGTTCCACGAGGACGCACCCTGGAACCTGGGCGACACACTGACGCTGGCCAGCACGCTGTTCTACGCCGTCTACATCCTGGGCCTGGAAGAATGCGCGCGCCGCACCGCCAGCGCTCCGCTGCGCGCCACGCGCATGGCCGCCAGCCAGGCGCTGGTGATGTGCGTGGCGTCGGGCGCCCTGATGCTGGCACGCCATGGCGAGTTTGCCGGCACCTGGGACGCCATCGCCACGCTGCCCGGCCCGGCGCTGACGGCGCTGGCCTATCTGGGCGTAATTGCCAGCGTGCTCGTCGTCACGCTGCAGGCCTGGGGCCAGCAGCGCGTGGACGCCATGCGCAGCGCCATCGTCTTTGGCCTGGAGCCGGTGTTTGCCGCCGCCACCGCCTGGTTCTTGATCGGCGAGCGCCTGGGCGCGGTGGGCCTGCTGGGCGCGGCGCTAATCGTCGCCGCGCTCATCGTCAGCCAGCTGCAGCCGCCGCGCGCGGCCACGCTGGCCTGATCAGGGCTCGGGCGTCAGCGGTACATCGTCTGCGCGCCGCGGCACGCCGATGGGCGCAGCGGCCTGGCCCTTGGACACGGCGGCCAGATCCTGCTCGCTGGGGTACTGGCCCAGCAGCCAGTAGTCGAACACGCGCCGCACGATGGGGGCGGCTGCGGCGGCGCCAAAGCCGGCGTTTTCCACGATCACGGCCACCGCCACCTTGGGGTCTTCCACGGGCGCGAAGGCGGCAAACAGCGAATGGTCGCGCTTGTGCTCCTCCAGCAGCCGGGCGTTGTACTTGGTGTTCTGGCCCCAGGCCACGGCCTGGGCCGTGCCGGTCTTGCCGGCCGAGGTATAGGGCGCACCCAGGAACACGCGCCGCCCCGTGCCGGCCTGGTTCACGGCCATCAGGGCGTTGTTGATGATGGCCACGTTCTTCGGGTTGTAGCCCAGGTTCTCGCCGGGCGGCTGCTGCACCTCGGTCACCTGGCCCGTGACCTGGTCCTTGACGGCCTTGATGAGATGCGGGCGGTGGCGCGTGCCGCCGTTGGCCAGGGTCGCCTCGGCCACGGCCAGCTGCAGCATGGTGAAGTTGTTGTAGCCCTGGCCAATACCCAGCGACACGGTCTCGCCCGAGTACCAGCGCTTCATCTCGGGGCGCTTGTAGGTGTTGCGCTTCCACTCCATGCTGGGCAGCACGCCGCGCACCTCGCCCCCTAAGTCGATGCCGGTGATCTGGCCGAAGGAGAGCGGCTTCATGAAGTCATGGATGGCGTCCACGCCCATCTCCACGCCCAGCGAGTAGAAGTAGGTGTTGCTCGAATACTGGATGGCGCGGTGCATGTCCACGCCGCCCAGGCCGCCTTCATGGCTTCGGAAGGTGCGCCCGCCGTAGTTGTAGAAGCCCGGGTCGCTGATGACCTGGGTGGCCGAGCGTTTTTTCAGCTCCAGCGCCGCCAGCGCCATGAAGGGCTTGTAGGTCGAGCCCGGCGGGTAGGTGCCGCGCAGCGCGCGGTTGAGCAGCGGCTTGTTGATGGACTCGTTCAGCGCCTGCCAGTTTTCCTGGTCTATGCCCTCGACGAACAGGTTCGGGTCGAAGGTGGGCTTGGAGACCAGGGCCAGCACCTCGCCATTGCGCGGATCCAGCGCCACCAGCGCGCCGCGGCGCTCGCCAAACATCTCCTCGATGAGCTTTTGCAGCTTGATGTCCAGCGACAGCATCACCGTGTTGCCGGGCGTCGCCGGGTGGCTATTGAGGCGCCGCACGGCGTGGCCGCCGGCCGAGGTCTCCATGCGCTCGAAACCGGTCTGACCGTGCAGCGTCGGCTCGAAGCTCTGCTCCACGCCCAGCTTGCCGATGTAGTCCGTGCCGCGGTAGTTGGCGGCGTCGTCCGAGTCCTCGATGCGCTCCTTCTCGCGCTGGTTGATGCGGCCGATGTAGCCGATGGCGTGGCTCGCCACCTCGCCCATGGGGTAGGTGCGAAACAGCCGGGCCTTGATCTCCACGCCGGGAAAGCGGTAGCGCTGCGCGGCAAAGCGCGCCACCTCCTCGTCGGACAGGCGCGTGCGTATCGGCAGCGAGTCGAAGCTGCGCGACTCTTCGCGCAGGCGCTTGAAGCGGCGCCGGTCGCGCTGTTGTATGTCCACGATCTGCGCCAGCTGGTCTATGGTGCCCTCCAGGTCGATCGCGCGCGAGGGCGTGATCTCCAGCGTGTAGGCCGAATAGTTGGTGGCCAGCACCACGCCATTGCGATCCATGATCAGGCCGCGGTTGGGCACGATGGGGACGATGGCCGTGCGGTTGCTCTCGGCCTGCTCGGCCAGGTCGTCGTGGCGCTCGACCTGCAGCACCAGCAGGCGCGCCACGATCAGCAGGAAGGCCAGCAGCACCACCACGCCAAGCACGAACACGCGCAGGCGAAACCGTCTGGCGTCGGCCTCCACATTGCGCAGCTCGGTCATGGCTCGTGCTCCAACCCGGTTACAGAGGACGATTGTCGTCCTGATCCGGCGGACGGCGCTGCGGCGCCAGCAGAACCCAGCTGGCCAGCGGCCAGATCACGGCCTCCAGCAGCGGCGCTGCCAGGCCCTCCAGCCCGGGCAGGGTGCCGCCGCCGGCGACCACGCGCAGCGCCAGCTCCACGGCATGGCCAGCAAAGAACAGCGGCAGCAGCTGCAGCGCCTGCCACAGCGGCCCGAACCACAGCAGACGCCGGTGCGCCAGCTGCGCGCCGAACATCACGCCGCAGTACACCAGCGCATGCTGACCCAGCAGGGCCGACTGGGCGACATCGATGCACAGGCCCATGGCAAAGGCCACACCCAGACCGACGCGCTGCGGCTGGTGTATGCCCCAGAACACCAGCAGCACCATGACCCAGTCCGGCGTCCAGACTACCCGGCCCAGCGGCAGCAGGTTCAGCGCCAGCGCCAGCACCAGGCTGGCGACGATGAAGACGGGATTCACCGGCAGCAGCAGCTGCTGGCCCTTGGGCATGATCATTTGTGCCCTCCGCGCTTTTGCGTCGCCGGCTCGGGCACGGGGCGGGGCGGCAGGTCGTTCGCCAGCGGCTCGAGCAGCATCACATGGCGCGCGCCGTACACCTGGGCCAGGGGCGCGCAGTAGATGCGCGCAAAGGTGGAGTCGGCGCGGCGCTCGACACGCACCACGCGGGCCACGGGCAGGCCCGGCGGGTACAGGCCATCGACGCCGCTGGTGGTCAGCAGGTCGCCCTCCTGCACGTCGGCGTTGCCGGGCGTGAAGCGCAGCTCCATGCCGCCGCCCAGCCCGGCTACCGGGTCGCCATAGGCCACGCTGCGCGCGCCGGTGCGCACGTTGAGCACGGGAATGGCCTGGTCGCGATCTATCAGCAAGGTGACCTCGCTGAGCATGGGATAGACGCGCGTCACCTGCCCCAGCACGCCGGAGGCATCGACCACGGGCGCGCCGGCCTGCACGCCCGCAAGCTGGCCGCGATCGACCATGACGCGCCGGGTGTACGGATCGGCCGTGTCATAAATCACCTGGGCGGCCTGGGCCGGCGTGTCCAGGCGCGCACGCAGCGCCAGCAGCTGGCGCAGCTCGGCGTTCTCGCGCAGCAGCTGGTCGGTCTCGCCGGCGCGCACCGACATCTGCGCCATCTGCTTTTGCGCCGCGTCCGCCGCCTGCTGCGCGGCCTGCAGCGACTGCAGGTAGCCCAGGCCCTTGTCGGCCAGCTCCACGGGTTGCAGCATCAGCCATTGCAGCGGATACAGCGCCGTGGCCACCACCTTGCGCAGCGGTTCGGTGATGCGAAAGCGCGCATCGGCCACCATCAAAAACAGCGCCAGGGCGCTGTAGAGGGCCAGGCGCGACAGCGGCGAAGGCCCATGCTTGAACAGCGTGGGCGCCGAGCGGTCCAGGGTTCCCAGGGGCATGCGAACAGCGCGCCAGCGGCGGCGTGGACTTATTCGCTGGTGAAGATGCTGCCCTGGCGATCCATGCGCTCGAGCGCAATGCCGCAGCCACGCACCACGCAGGTCAGGGGCTCTTCGGCCACCAGCACGGGCAGGCCGGTTTCCTCGGCCAGCAGGCGGTCGAGGTCGCGCAAGAGCGCGCCGCCGCCGGTGAGCATCATGCCGCGCTCGGCGATGTCGGCGCCGAGCTCGGGCGGCGTCTGCTCCAGCGCCGTCTTGACGGCAGAGACGATCTGGTTCAGCGGCTCGGTCAGCGCCTCCAGCACTTCGTTGCTGGAGATGGTGAAGCTGCGCGGCACGCCTTCGGACAGGTTGCGGCCCTTGACCTCCATCTCCTTGACCTCGGAGCCGGGAAAGGCCGAGCCAATATGCTTCTTGATGGACTCGGCCGTGGGCTCGCCGATCAGCATGCCGTAGTTGCGCCGGATGTAGTTGATGATGGACTCGTCGAACTTGTCGCCGCCCACGCGCACGCTGCCCTTGTAGACCATGCCGCCCAGGCTGATGACGCCGACCTCGGTGGTGCCGCCGCCGATGTCCACCACCATGGAACCCGATGCCTCGGACACCGGCAGGCCCGCGCCTATGCCTGCGGCCATGGGTTCCTCGATCAGGTAAACGGCCGTGGCGCCAGCGGCTTCAGCTGCATCTTTAATAGCACGGCGCTCGACCTGGGTCGAGCCGCAGGGCACGCAGATGATGATGCGCGGGCTGGGCGTGAGCACCGAGCGCGGATGCACCATCTTGATGAACTGCTTGATCATCTGCTCGGTGATGACGAAGTCGGCGATCACGCCGTCCTTCATCGGGCGGATGGCCTCGATGTTGCCGGGCACCTTGCCCAGCATGGCCTTGGCCTCACGGCCCACGGCCTGGATCACCTTCTTGCCATGCGGCCCGCCCTCGTGACGGATGGCGACGACCGAGGGCTCGTCCAGTACGATGCCCTTGTCGCGGGCAAAAATCAGGGTGTTGGCGGTACCAAGGTCAATGGCCAGGTCGGTGGAGAAATACCGACGGAAAGCTCCGAACATGCAGGAATCCTCATCAGGCACGGCATGCACTTCGGCCTGCCATCGCCGGGTTTTACAGGGTATTTGTGGGTATTTTTCGCGCAATGGCCGGCAATGTGCTGGCATTGCGGCAAAGGCGGGATAATAACGCATCCCCTGTGAATAACTCTCCCAGGAGCGTGACACGAATGTTTGTTTACATACCGTTGCCCACGCCCCGCCGTCCTTTTTTCCCCTTATGGCACTGACACCCCAGGACATAGGCCGCATCGCCCATCTGGCCCGGCTCGAGCTCGCCCCCCAGGAAAGCGAGCGCATGCTCACGCAGCTCAACGACTTTTTCAGCATCGTCGAGGCAATGCAGGCGGTGGACACCAGCGGCGTCACCCCCCTGCCCCACCCCGCGGCAGTGATCCAGGACGTTCAGTTGCGCCTGGCGGCCGACGTGGCCAGCGAGCCCAATCAGCGCGAGGCCAACCAGCGCAGCGCCCCGGCCGTCGAGCGCGGCCTGTTCCTGGTGCCCAGGGTCATCGAGTGAGGGCGCGGCCATGAACAACAACACCGATCTGCACGACCTGGGCGTGGCCCAGCTGGCCGCCGCACTGCGCGCCAAACAGGTGAGCGCCGTCGAGGCCGCCCAGCATTTCCTGGCGCGCGCCAAGGCGCACCAGGGCCTGGCCGCCTACCTGGCCATCGACGAGGACGTGACGCTGGCCCAGGCGCGCGCTCAGGATGCCGCCCTGGCCACGGGCCAGGCGGCGCCGCTGGCCGGCCTGCCAATCGCGCACAAGGACGTGTTCGTCACGCGCGACTTCCCCACCACCGCCGCCAGCAAGATGCTGGCCGGCTACCGCTCGCCGTTTGATGCCACGGTGGTCGCGCGTCTGGCCCAGGCAGGCTGCGTGACGCTGGGCAAACTCAGCTGCGACGAGTTCGCCATGGGCGCCAGCAACGAAAAGGCCGCCATTGCCGCCCTTGGGCTGGACGCGCCCCAGCCCGCGCATAACCCCTGGAACCCGCGGCATGTGCCCGGCGGGTCATCCGGCGGCTCGGCCGTGGCCGTGGCGGCGCGCCTGGCACCGGCGGCCACCGGCACCGACACGGGCGGCTCCATCCGCCAGCCGGCCAGCTTTTGCGGCATTACCGGCATCAAACCCACCTACGGCCGCGCCAGCCGTTACGGCATGATCGCCTTTGCCTCCAGCCTGGATCAGGCCGGCCCCATGGCACGCAGCGCCGAGGACTGCGCCCTGCTGCTGAGCCAGATCTGCGGCCCCGACCCGGAGCGCGACGCCACCAGCCTGGATCACCCGGCCGAGGATTTCACGCGCGGCCTGCAGGGCTCCATCGCCGGCCTGCGCATAGGCGTGCCGGCAGAATTTTTCAGCGATGGCCTGCAGGACGACGTGCGCACCGCAGTCGAGGCGGCCCTGAAGGAGTACGAAAAGCTGGGCGCCCGGCTGGTGCCCATCAGCCTGCCGCGCACCGCGCTGTCGGTGCCGGTGTACTACATCCTGGCCCCGGCCGAGGCCAGCTCCAACCTGTCGCGCTTTGACGGCGTGCGCTACGGCCACCGCGCCGAGAAGTACAGCGACCTGCTGGACATGTACAAGAAGACCCGCGCCGAAGGCTTTGGCGACGAGGTCAAGCGCCGCATCATGATCGGCACCTATGTGCTGTCCGAGGGCTACTACGACGCCTACTACCTGCAGGCGCAAAAGATCCGCCGCATGATCGCCGACGACTTCCAGGCCGCGTTCCAGCAATGCGACCTGATCGCCGGCCCGGTGGCGCCCAGCGTGGCGCCGCAGCTGGGCGCGCAGACCGACCCGGTGAGCAGCTACCTGGCCGACATCTACACCCTGCCGGCCTCGCTGGCCGGCCTGCCCGGCATGAGCGTGCCGGCGGGCTTTGGCGGCGCGGGCCTGCCCGTGGGCCTGCAGCTGATAGGCAACCACTTCCAGGAGGGTCGTTTGCTCAATGCCGCGCACCAGCTGCAGCTGGCCACCGACCACCACCTGCGCCGCCCGGAGGGCTTCTGACCATGAGCACGCAACTGATCCAGGGCTACGAGGTCGTCATCGGCTTCGAGACGCACGCCCAGCTGGCCACGCAATCCAAGATCTTCAGCCGCGCCAGCACCGCCTTTGGCGCCGAGCCCAATACCCAGGCCAGCGCCGTCGATCTGGCCCTGCCCGGCACCCTGCCGGTGATGAACCGCGAGGCCGTCGCCTGCGCTATCAAATTGGGACTGGCTCTTGGCTCCCACATTGCGCCAGAGAGCATTTTTGCCCGCAAGAACTACTTTTACCCGGACCTGCCCAAGGGCTACCAGATCAGCCAGTTTGAGATCCCTGTGGTGCAGGGCGGCGAGGTGTCGTTCTTTCTTGGCGAGGAAAAGAAAACCGTGCGCCTGGTGCGCGCCCACCTGGAGGAAGACGCGGGCAAGAGCCTGCACGAAGAGTTCCACGGCATGAGCGGCATCGATCTGAACCGCGCCGGCACGCCGCTGTTGGAGATCGTCACCGAGCCCGACATGCGCGGCAGCGAAGAAGCCGTGGCCTACGCCAAGGCGCTGCACCAGATCGTCACCTGGATTGGCATTTGCGACGGCAACATGCAGGAGGGGTCGTTCCGCTGCGACGCCAACGTCAGCGTGCGCAAGCCCGGCGCGCCGCTGGGCACGCGCCGCGAGATCAAGAACCTGAACAGCTTCCGGAACATGCAGCAGGCGATCGACTACGAGATCCGCTGGCAGATCGAACAACTGGAGGACGGCCACAAAATCCAGCAGGCCACCGTGCTGTTCAACCCCGACACCGGCGAGACGCGCGCCATGCGCACCAAGGAGGACGCGGCCGACTACCGCTACTTCCCCGATCCGGATCTGCCACCGCTGCGCATCGCCGCCAGCTGGATAGACGAGGTCAAGGCTGCCATGCCCGAGCTGCCGCGCGCCATGGCGGCGCGCTTCGTGGCGCAATACGGCCTGCCCGAGTACGACGCCACCACGCTCACGCAAAGCCGCGCCATGGCGGCCTACTTCGAACAGGCAGCCCAGGCCTGCGGCCAGGCAAAATTAGCCAGCAACTGGATCATGGGCGAGATCTCGCGGCGCCTGAACGCCGAGGAAATCGGCATGGAGGCAGTCAAGGTCACCAGCAGCCAGCTGGCCACGTTGATCAGCCGCATACAGGACGGCACCATCAGCAACAACGCGGCCAGGCAGGTCTTCGAGGCGCTGTGGAACGGCGAGGCCACCGAGGTGGACGCCATCATCGAGGCCAAGGGCCTGAAGCAAATGAATGACAGCGGCGCGCTGGAGAAAATCATCGACGAGGTGATCGCCGCCAACCCGGCCAACGTGGAGCAGTACCGCGCCGGCAAGGACAAGGCCTTCAACGCCCTGGTCGGCCAGGTGATGAAGGCCAGCAAGGGCAAGGCGAATCCGCAGCAGGTCAATGAGCTGTTAAAGGCCAAATTGGCCTGAAACGCCCGCCAGACAAGCGCAAACAGCTATCAAAAATAAAGGCTCCTGCAGGAGCCTTTATTTTTGCGGCGCCGGCAGCTGCCCCCATTGGGTGGACGAGGCGCGCTGCGCCGCCCACAGCTGGCGCAGCTGCGCCAGCTCGGCATCAAAGCGTTGGTGGATGCGGCGCTTCTCCAGCTCCTGGGTGGCCAGAAAGCGCTGCTGGTCGGCCAGGGCCTGCTCGTTGTCGGCAATCTGGCGCTGCAGCAGTACGGGGGCCTTGGTCACGTCGCCGCGGTAGAACTCCAGCTCCACGTCCAGCCGCCTGCGTTCGGCCTTCAGCGACTGCACGCGTTTGTGCGCCACGACGACAACCTCTTCCACCTGATCCAGCGCCGCATTGCGCTCGGCCTGGTGCGTGGCCTCGTCGGGGTAGCGCGCCGTGAGCACGCGCTCGCGCCGGCGCTCCTCGGCGATGCGGGCGCTCTCCTCGGCCTGCTTGCGGCGCTGCACCTCCTGCGCCGCGCGTTCATGCTCGGTCAGCGAGGGGCCGATGCGGCGGCGCTCGGTACCGGTGTGGTCCAGCACGCGCTGCTCACGATCCACGCAATCGGCAATCGGCCGGTCGGAGGTGATGCGCCGGCCATGCTTGTCGATGCAGGTGTAGACCTCTTGCGGCGGCCTGGCCTGCTGCGCCCAGGCCTGCGCTGCCGCGGCCAGCGCAACGCATGCCATCAGCCCTCCCGTCACTGCCTTTGTTTTCAAGCCCTTGCCCCTCTCACGGCCCATGCCTCAGTCATTGACGCCATAGCGCTGGCGATAGGCCAACACGCGCTCGTGGTGGGCGTGCATCTGCGCGTCGCCACCGTCAGCCGCCAAGTATTGCAGCAGATCGGCCAGCTTGGCGATGGCGCAAACCTGCATACCCAGCTCGCGGCGCACATATTGCACGGCGCTGTGCTCCACGTCCTGGCCGTTCTCGGTGGCCTTCTCCTGGCGATCCAGGGCAATCGCCATGGCATGCGGCGTGGCGCCGGCGGCCTGGATCAGGGCGATGGACTCTCGCGCGGCCGTGCCGGCGCTCATCACGTCGTCGATGATGAGCACGCGCCCCGCCAGCGGCGCGCCCACCAGGGTGCCACCCTCGCCATGGTCCTTGGCCTCCTTGCGGTTATAGGCAAAGGGTACGTTCCTGCCCAGCCGCGCCAGCTCCACGGCCACCGTGGCGGCCAGCGGGATGCCCTTGTAGGCCGGGCCGAAGACCATGTCGAACTCCACGCCGCTGGCCAGCAGCGCCTGTGCATAGAATTGCGCCAGGCGCCCGAGCTTGGCGCCATCGTCAAACAGGCCGGCGTTGAAGAAATATGGACTCATGCGCCCGGCCTTGGTCTTGAACTCACCAAAGCGCAGCACGCCGGATTCCACCGCAAAACGCACGAATTCCTGTGCCAGGGCGTCCTGATACGGCGCCGGCGCGTTGTCTGTCACCATGGATGCATCCTTGTTCAAATTAACCAGCCTCAACCTCAACGGCATCCGTTCGGCCACGTCCAAGGGCGTGGAGGAATGGATGGCGCAAAACCGCCCGGATTGTATTTGCGTGCAGGAGCTCAAGGCCCAGTCCGCCGACATGCAGGGGCGTTTTGAAGAGCTGGCGGGCCTGTCGGGCCATTTTCACTTTGCCGAGAAGAAGGGCTATTCGGGCGTGGGCATCTACACACGCCACGCGCCCAGCGACGTGATCATCGGCTATGGCTCCGACGAATTCGACGCCGAAGGCCGCTATGTGGAGCTGCGCTTTGACCGACCCGGGCGCAGGCTGTCCTTGATCAGCGCCTACTTTCCCAGCGGCAGCTCGGGCGAGGAGCGCCAGCAGGCCAAGTTCCGCTTCCTCGACGAATTCCATCCGCACCTGATGCGGCTGAAGGCCGAGCGCGAGTTCATCCTCTGCGGCGACATCAACATCGCACACCAGCAGGCCGATCTGAAAAACTGGCGCAGCAACCAGAAGAACAGCGGCTTCCTGCCCGAAGAGCGCGCCTGGATGACGAAGCTGCTCGGCGCCGAACCCGATGGCGGCCTGGTGGACGTGTACCGCCGCCTGCAGCCCGAGACCACCGACGCCTGCTACACATGGTGGAGCAACCGCGGCCAGGCCTATGCGAACAATGTGGGGTGGCGCCTCGACTACCACCTGGCCACGCCGCAGCTTGCCGAACTGGCGCGCAGCGAGGCGATCTACAAGGGCGAGAAATTCAGCGACCATGCGCCGATCACCGTCGGCTACGACCTGGTCTTGTGACGCATCGAGCCGGCGCGCGGCTCAGCCCCGGGCCAGCAGCTGCTGCACCACCGGGTGCTTGACGCGGCGCTCGGTGCTGATGGCGTAGTAGTGGTCTTCCACCCCCTCGCAGGGGCCGAGCAGCCGGGCCTGGTGGCGCTGCAGCAAATCGTCCTGCACCGACAGCGCGGCCGGGAACACCCCCAGGCCGCTGCCGCCAAAGGTCTCCAGCAGGGCGCTGTCTTCAAACTCGCCGACCACGCGCGGGCGCAGCCGGTGCTGGATCAGCCACTGGTCGAGCGGGCGGCGCACGGTGGAATGGGTGGTGGGCAGCAGCACCGGCACCCGGTTGAGCGAGGCCGGGAACCCATCCCGCGCCTGCTCCCACCAGTACGGCGCCGCGTACCAGCCCATGGCCGATGCGCCCAGGGGGTGGTTGTGCACCTTCAGGTGCGGGTTGAAGGGCGCCGGGTGGTCGGACAGCACCACGTCCATCCGGTGCAGCGCCAGGTCGGCCAGCAGGTCCGCCATCTCGCCCTCGTGACACACCAGCCGCAGGCCGGGCGTGGCCAGCACCGGCTGCAGCAGGCGCTGCACCACCAGCTTGGGCAGGCCGTCGGCAATCCCCACCGTCAGGCGCACGGCCTGCACCTGGGCTGCGCCGCGCACCAGCTCCGGCAGCGATTCACCGAGCTGGAAGATCTGCTCGGCCTGCTGCAGCGCCACCACCCCGGCCTCGGTCAGTGCCAGGCCACGGCCGGCGGGCTTGAGCAGCTGGCAGCCCAGATCACGCTCCAACTCGCGCACCTGGGCGCTCACCGTCTGGATGGCCATGTCCAGGCGCGTGGCGGCGCGCGACATGCCGCCCTCCTTGGCGACCACCCAGAAGTAATACAGATGGCGGTAGTTGAAGGCCAGGCTCATATTCAGTTTTTACAGGATTTTCAATCACTGATTGTCTGCTTTTTCGCAAGGTATCAACACCCTATTCTGGCGCCCTTCTCCGTTACCCGGGATTCACCATGAACCGACCTCTTGCTCTCTCAACACCCAGCGCCAGCACCGGCTGGGGCGCCAGCATTGCCCGGCACCGGGTGCTGCGCAACACCTATGCCCTGCTGTCCATGACGCTGCTGTTCAGCGCCGCCATTGCGGGGCTGGCGGTGGCGCTGCAGGCGCCGCCGGCCGGCCTGGTCATCACCCTGGTCGGCTACTTTGGCCTGCTGTTTCTCGTGCACAAGCTGCAGCACAGCGGCTGGGCGATTCCCGTGGTGTTCGCCCTGACGGGCTTCATGGGCTACACCCTGGGCCCGGTGCTGGCCAAACATCTGGCGCTGCCCGGCGGCGCGCAGACGATTGCGCTGGCCCTGGGCGCGACGGGCGCGACCTTTCTGGCCCTGTCGGCCTGGGTGCTGGCCTCGCGGCGCGACTTCAGCTTCATGGGCGGCTTTCTCTTCGCCGGCATGGTGATTGCCCTGCTGGCCGGCCTGGGCGCCGTGTTTCTGCAGCTGCCGGCGCTGTCGCTGGCCGTCTCGGCCATGGTGGCACTGCTGTCGGCCGGCATGATTTTGTTCGAGACCAGCCGCATCGTGAACGGCGGCGAGACCAACTACGTGCTGGCCACGGTGGGCCTGTTCGTGTCGCTGTTCAACCTGTTCACCAGCCTGCTGAGCCTGTTCGGCTTTGGCAGCAACGACTGATCACAAGGAAAAGCCTATGAAATGCCCCCAGTGCAACGACGTCACCCTGGTCATGGCCGAGCGCCAGGGCGTGGAGATCGACTACTGCACGCAATGCCGTGGCGTCTGGCTGGACCGTGGCGAGCTGGACAAGCTGATCGAGCGCAGCGCCCACGCCAGCCCGGCAGCGGCGCCGCAGCCAGCCTACCAGCGCCCCACGCACCGGCCCGACTTCGAGGACTCGGACTTTCGCCACCACGGCTCGCACGGCCAGCAGCGCAAGCACAAGTCCTGGCTCAGCGAGATCTTCGATTAAGCCGCCTCTCCCCCACCCTTGCCATTCTTCTCAGGAAAACTCCATGAACGCTTCTTTTCGCTCCACCGCTACCGTGATCGCCCTGACCGCAGCCGCCCTGGCCGCCCCCTCGCTGGCCCATGCCAAGCGCCTGGGCGGCGGCAAGCCGATGCAGCGCAGCAGCCTGGCCAAGACCGCACCCGCCCCGGCGGCGCCGGTTGCCCCCAAGGCCAGCCCGGCGCCCACGGCACCCGCAACCCCGGCAGCAGCAGCACCCGCAGCGCCAGCTGCCGCCCCTGCCGCCCGCGGCCCCGGCCTGATGGGCACCATGGGCGCGGCCGCCGTGGGCGCCGTGGCCGGCACCATGGCCGGCAATGCGCTGGCCGGCGCCCTGCCTTCGGACAAGGACGCCAAGGCCAAGGAGGCCGAAGCCCAGGCACAGGCGGCAGAGAAGGAGGCCCAGGAGCTGCAGCGCAAGGCCGATGAAGCCAAAGCAAAGGCCGAAGCGGCCCGTGCGGCCGCCAAATAAGCGCCAGCAGCTATATTTGTTATAGCGTTTCGAGGCACTATCCCGAGCCGATGGCGCCCGGCCGGCTCACAACCCACCCTCGCGCAGCAGCTCGGCCTCGGCGCGCTCGGCCATGTGCACCAGCTTGCGGGCCATGCTCCAGCGGTGCACCTCGCTCGGGCCGTCGTAGATGCGAAAGGCGCGCATGTCGGTAAAGATGCGCATCACCGGCGTCTCGCCGGTCACGCCCTGGCCGCCCAGGATCTGCACGCTGCGGTCCACCACGCGCCACTCGGCCTCGGAGCACACGACCTTGGCGCGGCTGGATTCAAAGTTGCATTTCTCGCCCTGATCCAGCAGCCAGGCCGTGTGCCAGATATGCAGGCGCGCGGTGTGCAGATCCATGTCGTTGTCGGCCAGCATGAAGCCCACCCCCTCGTGCTCGGCCAGCGGCCGGCCGAAGGCCTGGCGCCGGCGCGCGTAGGCCAGTGCCTGGTCGTGCGCACGCCGGGCCTGGCCCAGCCAGCGCATGCAGTGCGTCAGGCGCGCCGGGGCCAGGCGCACCTGGGCGTAGCGAAAGCCCTGGCCGACCTCGCCCAGCACATCCGTTGCCGGCACACGCAGATCGTCAAAGCGCAGCACGCCGTGGCCGCCGGCAAAGCAGCTGTCCATGGCGTCCATGTTGCGCTCCAGGGTGATGCCGGGCCGGTCCATGTCGGACAAAAACATGGTCGCCGAGCCGTCCTCCATGCGCGCCATGATGATGGCGTAATGCGCCCCTTCGGCGCCGGTGATGAACCACTTGCGGCCGTTGATGACGTAGTCGTCGCCGTCGCGCCGGACCGTGGTCGCCAGCATCGACGGATCAGCCCCGGCGCCGGGCGCGGGCTCGGTCATGGCAAAGCAGGAGCGTGTCGCGCCTGCCACCTGCGGGCGCAGCCAGCGCTCTTTTTGCACGGGCGTCGCCACCGCCTCCATCAGATGGATGTTGCCCTCGTCGGGTGCGTGGATGTTGAGCGCCGTCGGGCCGAGCCAGGAGTAGCCGGCCTCCTCGAAGACCACGGCCTTTTCCACATGGCTCAGGCCCAGGCCGCCCATCTCGGGCGACGCGTGCGGCGTGAGCAGCCCCGCCGCCCTGGCGCGCGCCACCAGCTCGTCGCGCAACGCCTCGCTGGGGCCATGGTGTGACTGGCGCTCGTCGTTTTCCAGCGGAATCACCTGTTCGGCGACGAATTGCCTGGTTTTGTCGCGCAATGCGCGCAGTTCGGGGGGCAAAGAGAAATTCATGCGCTACCTCGTGATAAGGCCCGGCAGGGTGACCGGCATAGGAAGCTTTCTACCGCACTCCGCCGCCACCGAATTTCAGTGACGCGCCGCCCGGTGCGAGGGCAAGCCAGGCACCCCCAGCGTGGCGCGCAGGATGCGCCCATGCGTGGAGTCGGTCACGTAGATCTGACCCCGGTCCGCGCCGCCGAAGGCCAGGTTGGTGATGGAGCTGCCCGGCACACCGCGCATCACCTGCACCGGCTCCGCGCGGTCGTTGAGCACCCAGACATAGCCCAGGCCCGGATTGGCGACGAGCAGGCGGCCCTCGGCGTCCACGGCCAGGCCGTCGGGGCCGCTGGGGCCGTAGGAGGTGAAGAACTGGCCCACCTTGGCCACGCTGCCGTCGGGCAGCAGCGGCACGCGCCATACGCAGTTGCCGCGCGTCACGGCCAGGTACAGCACGCGCTCGTCGGGCGACAGCGCCACGCCATTGGGACTGGGCACGTTGGTGAGCAACAGGTCGAGCTGGCCGTTGGTGCGCAGGCGGTACAGGCGCCCGCTGGGGTCGTGCAGCCCGGTCTGCCCCTGGTCGGTGAAGTACAGGTTGCCCTGGCTGTCGAACACCAGGTCGTTCACGCCCTTGAAGCGTTCGCTGTTGCGCCGCTCCAGAAAAGGGCTGACCTGGCCGCTGGCCAGGTCCAGGCGCATCAGGCCGTTCTTGTAGTCGGTGATGAGCAGCGTGCCGGCATCGAGGAACTTCATGCCGTTGGGCTCGCCGTCGTATTCGGCCGCCAGCGTCCAGGCGCCCTGCGGGTCGATGCGGAAAACGCGGCCCCAGGGGATGTCGGTCACGTAGAGGTTGCCGTCATCGCCCCACACCGGGCCTTCGAGGAAGGAGTCCGTCACCACGCCGCCGCGGTTGGCATCGGCCCAGTCGCTGCGCTCGCGGCGGCGCAGCGGCTCGGGCATGGAGGTGAACGGCTCCAATTCACACACCTGGGGGGATTGCAGCAGAAACATGAAAAATTCCTTTCAAAAGCCGTAGAGCCGCGCCGGGTTGTCCACGAGGATGCGGTCCATGGCCGCGTCCGACCCGGCCCAGGCCCGCAGCAGGTCCACCAGGTCGGCATCGTTCACCGTGCCCGGCGCCGCGGTGGTGTGCGGCCAGTCGCTGCCCCACACCAGACGCTCGGGCGCGGCCCGCACCAGCGCCTGAGCCAGCACCAGCGTATCCGCATATGCGGGCGCGGTCGAGCGCATGTACGCGCCCGAGAGCTTGACCCAGGTGTTACCGCCGTTCAGCAGCCGGCGCAGCGCGCCGTAGCCGTCGGCGGACGGCCCCTCGTCCGGATCGATGCGGCCCAGGTGGTCGATCACCAGCGGCACGGGCAGCGCGGCCAGCACGCTTTCCAGGGCCACGATCTGCTCCGGGTGCATGAAGACCTGGATGTGCCAGCCCGGCAGGCGCGCCACCTTGCGCGCCAGCGTGGTCAGCATCTGCGGCGTGGTCTCACCCCAGGATTGCGGTGTGACGAAGTTCACGCGCAGCCCGCGCACGCGGCGCGCGGCCAGGCGGTCAAGCTCGGCATCGCCCACGCCCTGCGCCACCACGGCCACGCCGCGCGCGCCGTCGCCCAGCTGGTCCAGCGCATCGAGTGTGCAGGCGTTGTCGGTGCCGTAGGTAGAAGGCGTGACGACCACCGTGCGCTGCGTGCCCAGTCGCTGCTGCAGCCGCCGGTAGGCGGCCACGGGCGCGTCTGGCGGCGTTCGCTTCCAGTGCGGCGACGGTGCGAAACGCGGATCGAAGATGTGCATGTGGCTGTCGCAGGCCAACGGCGGCAGCGGGCGCGCGGGCCGGTTCAGGCCCACGGAATGCGGTACGGTGTGCGCAGTCATTGCTTGTCGATGCCGACCTTGGCCGCCACGGCCTCCCACAGCTGAGCATCGCTCTTGAGCTTGTCGGCGAACGCCTGGCCGCTCACCACGCCGGGCACCGCGCCCAGGTCGTTGGCGAACGACTGCACGTCGGCGCTGGCCATGGCCTTGGCGATGTTCTTGCGCAGCGTCTCCAGCACCGCCTCGGGCGTGCCCTTGGGCGCCCACAGGCCAGTAAAGTTGACGACCTTGTAGTCGGGCGCACCCGCCTGCGCGAAGGTGGGCACGTCGGGCAGCGCCTTCAGGCGCTGCTCGCCGCTCACCGCCAGCAGGCGCACCTTGCCGCCGCGCACCTGGCCCATGACGCCGGGGGTGGAGGCGATCTGGAAGTCGATGGTGCCGCTCAGCAGCGCCAGCGTGGCCTCGCCCGCGCCCTTGAACGGCACATGGGTGGCCCTCAGGCCGCTGACGCCTTCCAGCGCCACGGTGGCGAAGTGCGGCATGGTGCCCGCGCCGCCGGTGCCGTAGTTCAGCTTGCCCGGGTGGGCCTGCGAATACGCCACCATGTCGCCCAGCGTCTTGAACGGCGAGTTGGCGGACACCACCACTGTCGTGGGCGCGAAGTTGAAGCCGGCCACGGGCACCAGGTCGTGCGCGTAATCCCACGGCAGCTTCTTGAAGACCTGCGGCAGGATGGAATACGTGGTGTCGTTCGCCATCAGCGTGTAGCCGTCGCCGGGCGCGCGCGCCACCTGCGTGGCGCCAATGGTGCCGGTGGCGCCGGCCTTGTTCTCGACGAAGAAACTCTGGCCGGTCTGCTCGGTCAGCCTTTGCGCGATGCGGCGCGTCACCTGGTCCACGGCGCCGCCGGGTGGGTAGGGCACGACGATCTTGACGGGCTTGTCCGGGTAGGCCGTTTGCGCCTGCACGCCAGCGGCGGCGCAGGCCAGCGCCAGGGCGGCGCACAGAGGGAAGTTCATACGGTTCATGGGTGTTGTCTCCTTGTGGGGCTCATTCGGCCTTCAGGTTCAGATCCCTGGCGATCTGCATATAGGTGGCGACTTCGCGCTCGACCTGCTGCGCGAACGCCAGGCCGCAGGTGGAGTCGGCATCCAGCCCCAGGCCGCGCAGCTTCTCGGCGGCGGCGGTGCTGGCGGCGAAGTCGCCCGCCGCCTTCTCCAGTTGCTGCGCGATGGGCTGGGGCAGGACGGCCGGGGCCAGCACGCCGTACCAGGCGTCGGCCGAATAGTTGCCGCCGCCCGCTTCGGCGAAGGTGGGCACGCCGGGCAGCAGCGGCGAGCGCTTGGGCGACGCCACGGCCAGGGCCGCGAGCTTGCCCGCTCGCAGTTGCGGCAGCACCGAGCCCAGCGTGGCGAAGGAGCTGTCGAGCTGGCCGCCCATCAGGTCCGTGACCACGGGCGCGGCGCCCTTGTACGGCACGTGGTTCAGCTGCAGGCCGTTGGCACGGGCAAACATCTCGGTGGCGAAGTGACCCGAGCTGCCCACGCCCGCCGTGCCCGCGGTGGTGCGGCGGGGCTCCTTACGCGCGCGGGCCATGTAGTCGGCCAGCGATTTCACCGGCATGCCCGGCCCCACCACCAACACCGTCGGGCTGGTAGCGACGGTGCACAGCGGCTGGAAGGACTTCACCGCGTCGAACTTCACCCTGGTGCCGTAGAGCGCGGGAATCATGGTGTGGTTGGTGGCGCCGAACAGCAGCGTGTAGCCGTCGGCCGGCGCGCTGGCCACGGCCTGCGCGGCCAGGATGGTGTTGGCGCCGGGCTTGTTCTCCACCACGAAGGGCTGGCCCAGCGCGCGGGCTGCATGGTCGGCAAAGGCGCGGGCCACCACGTCGGTGGGGCCGCCGGCGGCGAAGCCCACCACCAGCTTCACGGGCTTGGAGGGGTAGCCCGCCTGCGCGAAGCAGGCGCCGGATGCTACTAATAAAATAGCTGTAAGCGCTTTTTCAGCAAGCGCCAGAAGCCGATTTTGCTTCAGCATTTTGAGTCTCCTTGCAGTCAATCCATGCGGGGGCGCGGGCGCGGAGGCCGCACCAACGCGCCTACTCCTTCTTGATGCCTGCGGCCTTGATGGTCTCGGCCCACCGCGCGGACTCCGCCGCGAGGCGCTTGCGGAACTCATCCGGCTGCGAGCCCACGATCTCTGAGCCCAGCGCGTCGAAGCGGGCCTTGACCTCGGGCATGGCCAGCACTTCGCGCACCGCGGTGTTGAGCCGCGTCACGATCTCAGCGGGCGTGGTGCTGGGCACGAACATGCCGTTCCACTCGTAGACCTCGTAGTTCTTCACACCGGCTTCGCTGATGGTGGGAACGTTGGGGAACAAGGGGTTGCGCTTGGCCGAGGTGATGGCCAGGGGCTTGAGCGCCCCGCCCTTGATGTGGCTGCTGAGCGCCGGCAGGTTGAAGAAACCCATGTCCACTTCACCCGCAAGAATCGCCTGCAGCGCCAGTCCGCCAGCGCGATACGGCACGTGCAGCATCTTGATGCCCACGCCTTGGTTGAACAGCTCGGCGCCCATGTACTGCACGGTGCCCTGGCCGCCCGAGCAGAAGGTCAGCTTGCCGGACGCCTTGGCGGCTGCCGCGATCAACTCCTGCAGCGTGTTGTAGGGCGAATTCTTGGGCACCACGACCAGCATGGGCGTCACGCCCACCAGCGCCACCGGCTGCAGGTCTTTGGCGGCATCGAAAGGTAGCTTCTGCAGATGGGGGTTGATGGACAGCGGCGTCGCGTCGTACAGCACCGTGTAGCCGTCCGCAGGCGCCTGCGCCACCGATGCCGCGCCGATGACACCGCTAGCGCCCGCCTTGTTCAGAACGACGACGGACACCTTGAGCCGTGTCCCCAGGTGCTGGGCAAGCACCCGGGCCAGGGCATCGGCCGTTCCGCCCGGCGCGTAGGGCACCACCAGCGTGATCGGCTTGTTCGGCCAGGTCGATTGTGCGGTGGCGGGAATCGCGGTGAACGCCGCCAGCGCAGCGGCCAGCACGTTGAAATTGCGACGGTTCATGACGTGTTGTCTCCTTTGGAATTTAAACGGGCTGGAATCAGGCCGTGGCCGTGCGGTTCAGCACCGCCAGCGCATTGCGCGCCGCACCCAGGCCCATGTTCACGTAGGCGTCGCTGGTCACGCCACCGATGTGCGGGCTCAGGATGAAGCCGCTCTGGTGCTGGAACGGGTGGCCTGCGGCCATGGGCTCGACGGCGAAACTGTCCAGCCCGGCCATGCGCACCTGGCCGCTGTGCACGGCGGCAAGCAGTGCTGCCTCGTCGATCAGGCCGCCGCGCGCGGTGTTCACCACGATCACGCCCTTTTTGCAGCGCGCCAGCGTGTCGGCGTCCAGCAGGTCACGGTTGTCATCGGTCAACGGGCAGTGCAGCGAAATCGCGTCGCTCTCGCGCCAGATGGTTTCCAGGTCGGCGGCCTGCACGAAGTCCGGCAGGTTCTTGGCGAACGGGTCGAAGCCGAGCACGCGCATGCCCAAGGCGTCGGCCATCTTCGCGAAGCGCAGGCCGATGGCGCCCAGGCCGACGAGGCCGATGGTGCGGCCGCCGAGTTCCACGCTCTTGTGCGTGGCCTTGTCCCAGTGGCCGGCGTGCATGCGTTCGTTGAGCTGCGGCACCGACTTGGCGCAGGCCAGCAGCAGCGCCAGCGCCTGCTCGGCCACGGCGGCGGCGTTGGCGCCCACGGCGGCCACCACCTCGATGCCGCGCGCCTGGGCCGCTGCCTTGTCGATGGTGTCGGTGCCGCTGCCATGCTTGGAGATCACCTTGAGCGACGGCGCCGCGTCCATGGCCGCCGCGCCCACCTTGCTGTAGCGCACGATGATGGCCACGGGGTTGTGCCGGCGGCACAGGGCGACTACTTCGTCCTCCGTGGGCGTCTTGCCGGCATAGACGATGTCGTAATCGGCGAGCAGCGCCAGCGCCTGCGGGGCGAGGTCGGCCGCCGTGACGAGGATGGCGGCGCGGCTCACAGCGTTTCTCCTTCTTTCAGCACGCCGGCGGCGCGCAGCGCGGCGGGCAGCCACTTGGCAGCCGTGTCGCCGCGGGCTATTGATTCGATGCGCGCGGCCTCGTCGGCCACCTTCTTCACGGCCAGGGCCAGCATGGCGGGCGCCTTGGCGCGTTCGATCACCACTACGCCATCGGCATCGCCCACCACCAGGTCGCCGGGGTGCACCATGGCACCGCCGCAGGCGATGGGGTGGTTCACGCGGCCGGGCACGAACTTGGTCGGCCCGGCCGGGTTGAAGCCGGCGCTGAAGACGGGGAAGTCCAGCTCCAGCAGTTCCAGCTTGTCGCGGATGCAGCCATCCACGATCACGCCGCCCAGGCCGCGCTTCTTGCAGGCGCTGAGCATCAGCGTGCCCATGAGGGCCGCCGTCTGGTCGCCCTTGCCGTCGATCACCAGGATGTCGCCCGGCTGCGCCAGCGCGATGGCAGCGTGGATCATCAGGTTGTCGCCGGGGCGCACCTCGACGGTGAAGGCCGGGCCGGCGAGCCGCATGCGTTCATGCACCGGCGCCACGCGGGCGTGCATGGTGCCGCGGCGGCCCGCCACGTCGGCGAGGATGGCGGCCTGGAAGGTGGCGGCCTGGTGCACGACGTCGGGGCTGACGCGCTCGATGGTGCGGATCACTTCGGGGAGTTGGTTCATGGAAATCTCGGCAGTGAAGGTAAAACGGTGCGACACAACCGCCACCACGCAGGATGCAGGTGGCCGTGCCGCATGGAACGGATCAGGAAATGAGCACTTCAGTCCAAGCTAACGCCCGAGGCCTTGACGGTCTTGGCCCAGCGCGGCAGTTCGGCGCGCAGCAGCTGGTCGAACTTCTCGGTGCTGCCGCCCAGCACCTCGCCACCCTCTGAGCGCAGCTTCTCGGCCACGTCGGGTTGCTGCAGCGCCAGGTTGATGGCCTTGTTCAACTGCTGCACGATGGCCGCAGGGGTGCCGGCAGGCGCCAGCAGGCCGAACCAGGTGACGGACTCGAAACCCTTGTAACCCGATTCCTCCAGCGTGGGGGTGCCGGGCAGCTGATCCGAGCGCTTGGCCGAGGTCAGCACGATGGCGCGCAGCTTGCCGTTGCGCACCTGGCCCAGCAGCGTGGGAACGGAGGACATGTACAGGTCGATCTGGCCGCCCACCAGGTCCGTCATGGCCTGGGCCGCGCCCTTGTAGGGCACATGGCGCAGCTGGATGCCGGCGGCGTTCTCGACCAACTCGCCCGACAGGTGGGCCACCGTGCCGTTGCCGGAATAGCCCAGCGTGATGCCGTCGGGGTTGGCCTTGGCGGCGGCCACGACGTCGGCAAAGCTCTTGTAGGGCGAGCCCGCCGGCGCGGCCATGACGATGGGCGAGGACGACAGCAGCGCCACCGGCACCAGGTCCTTCAGCGGGTTGTAGGGCAGCTTGGGGTAGAGCGAGGGGTTGATCGCCAGGTTGCTGGTCTGGCCCACGACCAGGGTGTAGCCATCGGGGGCTGCCTTGGCCGCCGCGTCCACGCCCAGATTGCCGCCGGCGCCGGGGCGGTTGTCCACGACGATGGTCCAGCGATTCTGGTCGGTGAGCTTTTGCGCCACCGTGCGCGCGATCATGTCCGTGCCGCCACCCGGGGGGAAGGGCACGATCAGGCGGATGGGCTTGGCCGGGTAGGCGGTCTGCGCCATTGCGCCGGTCGCGGGCACGACGGCCGCGAGCAGGCCAAGAAACGTCGCACCCAGGGATGCGGTCAGGGAAAAGCGTCGAGAGAAGGCCATGGGTTTGTCTCCGTGTAAGTGATGAACCGCTGCCGGCACACAGGCGCAGGCATCGGGACGCAACTTTAAGAAAGCGTTTCAACCTATACAATAGAGTTGCGCACAACGAAACATATCCCACGGTAAGCAACATGAGTCGTCCCGCTAATCCCCCCCTCTCCGCCGATGAATCAACGCCTGCGGGCGCACGCGACGGTGGCGTCATTGCCGTGACGCGCGCGCTGCGGCTGCTCGAGTCCTTCGCCGTGGGCGAGTCCCAGCTGTCGCTGGCCGAGATAAGCCGGCGCTGCCAGCTGCACAAGACCACGGTGCTGCGCCTGGCACGCACGCTGGCGCAGTCGGGCTACCTGGTGCAGCGCGAGGACGGCGACTGGCGCCTGGGCCCGGCCGCGGGTTGGCTGGGAGCGCGCTACCAGGCAGGCTTTGACGTGCAGAACGTGCTGGAGCCGGTGCTGCGCGAGCTCACCCTGGCCACCGGCGAAAGCGCGGCGTTCTATGTGCGCGAGGGCGACATGCGCACCTGCCTGGTGCGCGTGGAAGGCCCGCAGGCACTGCGCCACCATGCGCGCATGGGCGAAGGTCTGCCGCTAGACAAGGGCTCGCCGGGCCGCGTGATCCTGGCGTTCTCGGGCGAGCCGGGCGAGGTCTACGAGGAGATCCGCCGGCGCGGCTACCACTGGTCGATCGGCGAGCGCGAGCAGGGCGTGGCCACGGTGTCCGCTCCCGTGTTCGGCCGCCACTGGCGCCTGCTGGGCTGCGTGTGCATCTCGGGGCCACAGTCACGGCTGCCGCAGGAGAAGCTGGAGGCGCTGGCCCAGACCATCATCAGGACGGCCAACCAGCTGTCCTACGCGCTGGCCGGCAAGGCCGCCAGCACGGCGGCGCAGGCGCCGGGCGTCTGGCATCCGTAAGGCGACGCCCAGCCAGCCGATACACTCGCCCGGCCATTTGCCTCCGACCTTGCCCCCATGCTCCACTACCTGACCATTCCCGTCACCGCCTTCCAGCAAAACAGCTCCCTCGTCTGGTGCGACCAGACCATGGAGGCGGCCGTCATCGACCCGGGCGGCGACCTCGATCTGCTGCTGGCCGAAGCGCAGCGCCTGGGCCTGCACCTGAAGGCCATCTGGCTCACGCACGCACACATCGACCACGCCGGCGGCACGGGCGAGCTGGCGCAGCGGCTGGGCCTGCCCATCATCGGCCCGCACCCGGGCGACCAGTTCTGGATCGATGGCCTGCCCCAGCAAAGCCAGATGTTCGGCTTTCCGCCGGCCCTGCATTTCACGCCCACGCGCTGGCTGCACGATGGCGAGACGGTCACCATTGGCCACGAGACACTGAACGTGCGCCACTGCCCGGGCCACACGCCCGGCCATGTGGTGTTCCACGCGCCGCAGATCGACCGCTGCTTTGTCGGCGACGTGCTGTTTGCCGGCAGCATTGGCCGCACCGACTTTCCTCAGGGCAACCACCAGCAGCTGATTGACAGCATCACCGGCCGCCTGTGGCCCATGGGCGACCAGACGGTGTTCATACCCGGCCATGGGCCGGAGAGCACGTTCGGACGGGAGCGGCGCAGCAACCCCTATGTCGGTGGTACCTGAGCGATTTACTACAAATTAAATAGCTTATGGCGCTTACCTATAAAGCGCTACAAGCCGTTTTGCCACATATCCCTGTCAGCGCCCCAGCTCCTTGGCACTGACCCCGGCAATGCCCCAGTTCTCTTTGGGCACGTCGTGGATCCAGACGCGCACATTGGCCGGCGGCGCGCCCACGGCATCGACGAGGGCCTGGGTCACCTTCTCGATGACGGCCTTCTTCTGCTCCTCGGTGCGGCCTTCAAGCATGTAGATCTGTGCAAATGGCATGGTGCTCCACCCTGGTAAGAAAAGAGGTCAATCGGCCTTGAGGCCGAGCTGGCGGATCAGCCCGCCCCAGCGCCGGTTCTCGGCGCGGATGAAATCGGCGAACTGCTGCGGCGTGTTCACACGCAGGTTGCCCGAGATGTTGTCGAAGGCCGCATGGGCCTGAGGGGTCTTTGAGCCGACCTCCCAGGCGTCGTGCAGCTGGGCCACGACGGCCTGCGGCGTGCCGGCTGGCGCCACCAGGCCAAACCAGGTCTCGACCTCGAAGCCGGGGTAACCCGACTCGGCCACGGTGGGCACGTCGGGCAGGGCCTTGGCGCGCTGCGGCGAGGTGACGGCGATGGCCTTGAGCTTGCCCGCGCGCACATGCTGCAGCGTGGTGGCCAGCGAGCTTTCCATGCTCATTGGCACCGTGCCCGCCAGCAGATCCGGCACGATCTGGCTGGAGCCCTTGTACGGCACGTTGGTGAGCGCTATGCCCGCCACCGACTGCAGCAGCTCGGCCGCCAGATGGTTGCTGGTGCCTATGCCCGAGGTGGCGTAGCTCAGCCGGCCTGGGTTCGCCTTGGCATGGGCCACCATGCCCGCCAGGTCGGAGAACGGCGCCCCCGGGTGGATGACCAGGGCGCAGGGCGTGGTGCCCACCAGCGAGATCGGCAGCAAGTCCTTCTCCACATTGAAGGGCAGGCTGGCGTACAGGTGCGGCGCGATCGCCAGGCTGCTGATGGCCGCCAGGCCTATGGTGTAGCCGTCGGGCGCGGCCTTGGCGACGAAGTCGGTGCCGATGTTGCCGCCCGCGCCGGCCTTGTTCTCGACCACGAACTGCTGGCCCAGCCGCTCGCCCATGGCCTTGGCCGCCGTGCGGCCCATCACATCGGTCGGCCCGCCCGGCGGGAAGGGCACCACCATGCGCACCGGCCTGGCCGGGTAGCCACTCTGGGCCCAGGCGCCGCCGGCCAAGCTGGCGCCGCATGCGGCCAGCGCGCCGGCCGTGATGAAGTCGCGTCGTTGCATGGTCTTGTCTCTGGTTGTTGTTATGAAAAGGCTCAGGCAAAGCGCAGCGACACGCTGCCCATGCCCTGCACGCGCAGGCTGACGTTGTCGCCGGCCTGCACGGCCACGGCCTCGGTGACGCCGCCCGACAGGATCATGCTGCCCGCGGGCAGCTCGCGCCCGCGCCGGCCCAGGTGGTTGGCCAGCATGGCAATGGCCGCGGCCGGGTGGCCCAGCACGGCGGCGCCGGCGCCAAGGGCCACGGGCTCGCCGTTTTTCTCCAGCACGATGCCGCAGGTGCGCAGGTCCACGCTCTCGGGCCGCTGCGCCTGGCCGCCAATGACGAAGCGCGCGGCCGAGGTGTTGTCGGCCACCACGCTCTTGAGGTCGAACTTGAAGTCACGGTAGCGGCTGTCGATCACCTCGATGCCCGGCAGCACGAAGTCGGTGGCGGCCAGCACGGCGCCGATATGGCAGCCCGGTCCCTTGAGGGCGTGCTTGAGCACGAAGACGATCTCGGGCTCGACCTTGGGGTGGATGAGCTCGCGCGTCTGCACCGTGCCGCCCTCGGGCACGCTGTAGTCGTCCACCAGAAAGCCGAACACCGGGTCGGTCACGCCCATCTGCTTCATCTTGGCGTGCGAGGTCAGGCCTGCCTTCAGTCCCACCACGCGCGCGCCACGCGCGAGCTTGCGCGCCAGGATGGCGTCCTGGATGGCGTAGGCGTCATCCCAGTCCATGCCCGGGTGCTCGTCGGTGATCTTGGGCGTGTCACGCACCTGCAGCTGGCAGGCCTCCAGGTGCTCGGCCAGGCGCTCTATGGTGTCTTTGCTCAGTGCCATGTTGTGTTCCTTTCTTCAGGCGGCAACGGCCAGGCCGCGCGCCCTGGCCATGGTGATGGCCGTGTCCTCGATCATGTCCTCCTGCCCGCCGACCATGCCGCGGCGGCCTAGCTCCAGCAGGATCTCGCGCGCCGGCACGCCGTATTTCTGCTCGGCACGCTTGGCAAACAGCAGGAAGCTGCCGTACACGCCGGCGTAGCCCAGCGTCAGCGCGTCGCGGTCGATGCGGATCGGGAAGTCCATCAGCGGGACGACCAGATCCTCAGCCACGTCCTGGATCTTCCAGACATGAACGCCCGTGGGGATGCCCATGCGGTCGAGCACGGCCACCAGCACCTCCATGGGCGTGTTGCCCGCGCCCGCGCCCAGGCCGGCTGCTGCCGCGTCGATGCGGTTGGCACCGGCCTCTATGGCGGCAATGCTGTTGGCCACGCCCATGGCCAGGTTGTGGTGGCCATGGAAGCCCAGCTCTGTTTCAGGCTTCAAGGCCTGGCGCACCGCGCTGATGCGCTCGGTCACATGCCCGGGCAGCATGTAGCCGGCCGAGTCGGTGATGTAGATGCAATTGGCGCCGTAGCCTTCCATCAGCTTGGCTTGTTTGACCAGACCGGCGGCGTCGTTCATGTGCGCCATCATCAAGAAGCCCACGGTGTCCATGCCCAGCTTGCGTGCCTGGGTGATGTGCTGCTCGCTCACATCGCCCTCGGTGCAGTGTGTGGCCACGCGGATGGTGTGCACGCCCAGCTCATGGGCCATCTTCAGGTGATCGACGGTGCCAATGCCCGGCAGCAGCAGCGCCGAGACCTTGGCCTGCTTCATCAGCGGGATCACGGCGCCCAGGTATTCCTCGTCGCTGTGCGCCGGAAAGCCATAGTTGACCGAGGCGCCACCCAGGCCGTCGCCGTGGGTGACCTCGATCAGCGGCATGCCGGCGGCATCCAGCCCCTGAGCGACGGATTTCATCTGCTCCAGGGTCATGAGGTGGCGCTTGGGGTGCATGCCGTCGCGCAGCGTCATGTCGTGCAGGGTGATTTTCTGTGTCATGGTGATAGTCCTTATGTATGTCGCACCGGGCATTCACTCCCTCTCCCGCTGGCGGGAGAGGGCGGGGGTGAGGGTGGTTCTTCGTACAGGCGCAGCGCCTGTGCACCCCCCTCACCCCTGCCCTCTCCCCCAGGGGGGAGAGGGAGTCAAGCCCTTCAGGCGGCCTGCAGGGTGAGGCGCCCGGCCAGCATTTCCTCGGCAAACATCTCGGCCGTGCGCGCGGCTGCTGCCGTCATGATGTCCAGGTTGCCGGCGTACTTGGGCAGGTAGTCGCCCAGGCCCTCGACCTCCAGGTAGATGGAGACGCGCTTGCCGTCGAACACCGGGCCGTTGACCAGCTTGTAACCGGGCACGTATTTCTGCACCTCGGCCAGCATTGCGTGAATGCTTTCGGTGATCGCCGTCTGGTCGGGTTCTTCGTCGGTCAGGCAGTGCACGGTGTCGCGCATGATCAGCGGCGGCTCGGCCGGGTTAATGACGATGATGGCCTTGCCGCGCCTGGCGCCGCCCACCTTCTCGATGGCGCCTGCGGTGGTGCGGGTGAATTCGTCGATGTTCTTCCTGGTGCCGGGGCCGGCGGATTTGCTCGACACGGTGGCGACGATCTCGCCGTAGGCCACCGGCTGCACGCGCGAGACGGCCGCGACCATGGGGATGGTGGCCTGGCCGCCGCAGGTGACCATGTTGACGTTCATCTCGCCACGCCCCAGGTGTTCCTTCAAATTGACCGGGGGCACGCAGAAGGGGCCGATGGCGGCGGGCGTCAGGTCGATCATCAGCGCGCCCTGTTCGTTGACCTTGCGCGAGTTCTCGGCGTGCACGTAGGCGCTGGTGGCGTCAAAGACGATTTGCACGCCATCCTGCTTCATGTGCGGCAGCAGGCCGTCGACGCCCTGATCGGTAGTCTTGATGCCCATTTCGCTCGCGCGCTTCAAGCCGTCGGACTCCGGGTCGATGCCCACCATCCACACCGGCTCCAAGATGGGGCTCCTCTGCAGCTTGGCCAGCAGGTCGGTGCCGATGTTGCCCGGGCCTATCAGGGCGCATTTGATCTTGTCACTCATCACTTTTCTCCACAAATCAAACAAAACGAACGCTGCAGCCGCCGACGCCGCCAATCGTCACGCGCAGGTTGTCGCCCGCCTGCACCGGCACCATGATGCCCAGCGAGCCCGACAGGATGACCTCGCCGGCTTCGAGCGCGATGCCGCGCGCGCCCAGGGTGTTGGCCAGCCAGGCCACGGCGTTGGCCGGGTGGCCCAGGGCGGCGGCGCCGGCGCCGGTGGCGACGATGTCGCCGTTCTTCTCCAGCACCATGCCGCAGGTGCCCAGATCCACATCGCGCGGGTCCACCAGCCGGTCGCCCAGCACGAACACGCCGCAGCTGGCGTTGTCGGCCACGGTGTCCTGGATCTTGATCGTCCAGTCCTGGATGCGCGAGTCGACGATCTCAAAGCAGGCCATCACGCCCTCGGTGGCGGCGAGCACGTCGGCGGCGGTGACGCCCGGGCCTTGCAGGGTTTTCTTGAGCACAAAGGCGATCTCGCCCTCGGCCTTGGGCTGGATCAGGCGGCTCATGGGAATGGCCTGGCCCTCGTTGTAGACCATGGCGTCGGTCAGCCAGCCAAAGTCGGGCTGGAACACGCCCAGCATGTTCATCACCGCCTGGCTGGTCACGCCGATCTTCTTGCCGACCACGCGCTCGCCGGCGGCAAGGCGGCGCGCCATCAGGCGCTGCTGCACGGCATAGGCGTCGTCGATGGTCATGCCCGGGTGCGCGCTGCTCAAGGGCGCCAGCGTGGTGCACTCAGTCAGCGCCTCAAACAGCGCGTCGCCCAGTTGTTCGATGTCCTTGGTTTGCATTACTACACTTTCAATAGCTTTTTGCGCTTGACTGGCAAGCGCTACAAGCCTGTTTTGTTAAAACTTCACCATCACGTTGCGCAGCTCGGTATAGAACTCCAGCGAGTGCACGCCACCCTCGCGGCCTATGCCCGATTGCTTGGAGCCGCCGAACGGCGTGCGCAGGTCGCGCAGAAACCAGGAGTTGATCCAGCACAGCCCGACCTCGATCTGCTGCGCCAGGCGGTTGGCGCGCGAGATGTCCTGGGTGAAGACCGAGGTCGCCAGACCATAGCGGTTGGCGTTGACCTTGGCCAGCACCTCGTCCTCGCTGTCGAACGGGCTGATGTGGCAGCAGGGGCCGAAAATTTCCTCGGTGACCACGGTGGCCGTCTCGCTCAATCCGGTCCAGATGGTGGGCTGCACCCAGGAGCCGCCCTTGAGATGCGCGGGCATGTCGGGCACGCCGCCGCCGGTGACTATGGTGGCGCCCTCCTCCCTGGCCTTGGCGTACAGGCCCAGCACCTTCTGCTGGTGCTCCTTGCTGATCACCGGGCCGATCTTCGTCGCCTTGTCCTCGGGGTGGCCGGGGGTCATGGTTTCGGCGCGCTCCTTGAGCGCGGTGACCAGCTTTTCAAAGATGGGGCGCTCGACATACACGCGCTCGGTGCCCAGGCAGACCTGGCCGGCGTTCTCGAAGCAGGAGCGCGTGAGGGTATCCACGGCCACCTGGAAGTCGCAGTCGGCAAACACCACGGCCGCATTCTTGCCACCCATCTCCAGCGACACCGGGCGCACGCCGCTGGCCGCCGCGCGCATGATGGCCTCGCCGGTGCGTGTCTCGCCGGTAAAGGTGATGCCGTTGACGCCCTGGTGGCGCGTGAGGAACTCGCCCGCCGAGTCCGGGCCAAAGCCGTGCACCACGTTGTACACACCCTTGGGCATGCCGACCTGGTTCATCACCTCGCCCAAGAGCGTGGCCGTGGCCGGGGTTTCCTCGCTGGGCTTGACGACCACGGTGTTGCCGCAGGCCAGGGCCGGGCCAACCTTCCAGGTCATCAGCAAGAGCGGCAGGTTCCACGGGCAGACCACGGCGATCACGCCGCGCGGCACGCGCACGCCGTAGCTCAATGCCGTCTTGCCGTCGGGCGTGCGCATCTGGAAGGACTCGGTGGCGGCGCTCTTGATGGTGTCGATGAAGATCTGGAAGTTGGCCGCACCGCGCGGAATATCCAGGTGCGAGGCCAGATGGTGCGGCTTGCCGGTGTCGGCAATCTCAGCCTGCAGAAAGTCGTCAAAGCGCCGGTTGATCTCCAGCGCCACGGCATCCAGCAGCTTGCAGCGCTCGACCACCGACAGCCGCCCCCAGTCGCCCTTGAGCGCGGCCTGGGCGGCGGCCACCGCCGCATTCACCTCGGCCTGGCCGGCCTCGTGGATGGAGCCGATGACGCTGCCATCGACCGGGTTGATGTTGGCAAAGGTCTTGCCGCTGGCGTTCCTGACGTACTCGCCGTTGATGAAGTTGAGAAACTCTTTCATGTCGCTGCCCTGATTTGTTGGAATGGTTGAACGCCTGCCGGCCCCCTGCAAGCGCCGGCCCGGCGGGCCGGCGCAACTGGCTTAGAACGCCTTGACCAGCGTGAAGCGCAGCAGCGAGCCCTTGGGCTGCGCGCCCGTGCCGGCCTTGGCGCTGACCTCCTTGTAGAGCGCGCCCTTGAGGAACACGCCCGCGCCCGGTATCGGGTACACCAGCTCGGCGCCCACGGCGTGGCGCGCGGCCTTGTTGGCGCTGGCGCCGGCGCCGCTGTCGTTGGTGGTCTGCCACTGGCTGTAGCCCACCAGGCCGGCCGAGACCGCGCCGAATGACTTGCCCAGCCCCCACTCCAGCGTCAGCTGGTCGCCAGGGCGCATGCCGGCGCTGTTGCGGCCGTTGAATTCGTAGCGCATCAGCGCCGCACCGGAGACGGTCTTGGCACCGTCGAAGTAATAGGTCAGGCCGCCCGTGAGCATGGTGCTCTTGAAGCCCTTGCCGGGCGATGCCGGGGCGCTGGTGCTGGCGGTGTCGAACCACATGCCGGCGGCGGCCACGGCGTCCCACTGCGGGCCATGCCAGCCCAGCACCAGCGGGCCCAGGTAGACATCGCCCACGCCGCTGCGGCTGTCGGAGATGCCGGCGGCGTTGATGGTGAGCGAGGTGCGCATCACCGGCACGATGGCCTCCACGCCATAGTCGGCGCCCAGCAGCTTGTGGTTGGTGACCCAGACGAAGCGGTTCGCCAGCGCCGTCACGGTGCCGCGGTTGTGGCCGGGCAGGTTGCTGCTGCTGCCGGGGGCGCGGAAGTCGTCTATCTGGTAATTGACCAGGTAGCCCAGGTAGTACATGCCCGGTGGCGGCACGCTGGCCGCCTGCATGCCCTCCACGCCGGGCACGTAATGGCCGTCGGCCAGGGCTTGCGTGGCAAAAAGGCTGCCCAGGGCGGCCAGGGCCGCAGCGGCGATGTGGGATTTTTTCATGTTGTGGTTTCCTTCAGTTATCGAGGCCCAACGCCACCAGGGCGGCGCGGGCGCATATTTCGTCCTGTTCGGCCGAGCCGCCGGAGACACCGATGCCGCCGATCAACACCCCACCCTCGCGCATGGGCAGGCCGCCGCCAAAGACCACGTTGCGCGGACGCACCGGCATGCCTAAGCGCAACGCCTCGTCACCCTGCAAGATGCCGGCCCACTGGCTGGTGGCAAAGCCAAAGCCTGCCGCCGTGTAGGCCTTGTCGACGGCGATGTCCACCGAGTGCAGAAAGGCGCCGGGCATGCGCAGAAACGCCGCCAGCACGCCCGAGGCGTCGGTCACGGCCGCGTTGATGCGTATGCCCAGCTCGCCGGCCTTGGCCACCGCGGCAACCACGGCGGCGTTAGCGGCCTCGGCGGTGATGGCGCGTTGCTCCACGCTGTGCGCCATGTCAGGTCACCACGCTCAGGAAGGCGTCGTTCAGCTTGCGGTCGTGATAGAAGATGCCGCGCCCGACTTCCTCCCAACTCCAGGTGATGGGCTCCATGTCCGGGTAGTGGTCGTAGCCGCCGGCAAAGGTCTCCAGGCGGTTGCCCGAGGGGTCGAAGAAATAAATGGTGGTGCCGTTGGTGATGCCGTGGCGCGTCGGGCCGATGTCGATGGAGACACGGTTCTTGCTCATGATGTCCGCGGCGCGCAGCACCTGCTCCCAGCTGCCGAGCTGGAACGACACATGGTGCAGCTTGCCCGGCTCGCCATGGCGCACCATGGCGATGTCATGCGCCTTGGCGCTGCAGGTCAGCCACACGCCCAGGTCGGTCTGACCGTCTTCGAGCTTCACGCGCTCGACCAGTGTGAAGCCCAGCACCTTGGTGAACAGGTCGGTGGCGCCGTCGAGGTCGGTGCCGTAGATCAGCGCGTGGTCCAGGCGGATGGGGGTGATGCCCGGCTGGTCGATGATGTCCATGTCGGGGCTGCTGTTTCCCACGGCGCTGCCGACGGCGGTCTTGTCGGCGTACAGCTCGATCATGTGGCCGGTGGGGATTTGAAAGCGCACACGCTCGCCGGTCTCCAGCAGCTCACCAGCGGGGATGCGCTCGGTCTTGACGCCGTATTCGTTGAGCTGTTTTTCCAGGCTGGCCAGGGTGGCCTTGTCGAGCACCTTGTAGCCAAAGAAGTCCATGCCGGCACGGTCGGACTGGCGCAGGATGATGCTGTTGTGGTCGCGCTCGGCGCGGGTCTTGAAGTAGGCGCGGCCCTGGCTGTCGCGGCCCTGGTACTTCAGGCCCATGACGTCGGTGTACCACTTCACTGATTCCTCGATGTCCAGCACACGAATCTGTGCGTGCCCGGGGCGCAAAACTCCAGTCATTGCCATGGTCTGTCTCCTTGTGGTTGTCAGGTGGGTTGGGAAAGGGAGGCGTCGGTCGTTGACGGCGACCGGCACACGGTTTTCTTCATGCTGCCGACCACGCTCAGGCGCAGGTCGCTGGTCGGCTTGATGCGACAGGAGAGCACGCAGCCCTCGGCCTCTTCCTCGGCGCTGATGTGGGCGCGGCTCATCACGCGCTTGTCGTAGCTGCCCTCGAGCACATGCACCTTGCACACGCCGCAGCCGCCCTGGCGGCAGCCCACGGGGATGCCCTTCTTGCCCAGCGCCTCCATGCCCTGGAGCACCGAGCGCTCGTCCAGGCAGCGGTAGCTCTCCTGGGTTTCGGCGATCGTGACGGTGTAGTACTGGCCCATGGTGGCGTCCGGTCAGATCTTCTTGAACAGCGGGCTGCGCACCTGCTGCGCATCGGCCGCCGAGATGAACTTCTCGGTGTAGATGTCGCGCTCGAACAAGCGCCCCTGCATCAGCGTGCTGATGCAGGCGTCGATCATCAGCGGCGGACCGCACAGATAGGCCTTGTGGCCGCGGAAGTCGTTGGCAAAGTGCGCCTTGGCGGCGTCGTGCACGAAGCCGCGCGCACCCGTCCAGCCGCTGTCCTCGGCCTCGCCCGAGAGCGCCGCCACGTAGCTGAAATTGGGGTGCTTGTCGGCCAGCTGCTCGAACTCGGCGTGGTGGTAGAGCTCGTCCTGGCTGCGCGCGCCGTTGACCAGCGTGATGGGCTTGCTGCAACCCGCGGCCAGCAGATCCAGCACCATGGAGCGCGGGCTCGACAGCCCCGATCCGCCGGCCAGGAACAGGTAGCCCAGGCCCTCCTTGGCGTGCGCCGATTCGCGCACGAAGAAGCGCCCGTAGGGGCCCGAGAGCTGCACTGCATCACCGCTCTTGAGCTGCTGGTGCACCCAGGTCGTGCCCTTGCCTCCGGGCACATGGCGCACGTTGAGCTCGATCTCGTCGCGGCCGCCCGCTGCCGTAGGGGCGTTGGCGATCGAGAAGGCGCGCGGCGCGGCCTCGCCGGGGATGTGCAGGTTGATGTATTGCCCGGCCTGGAACTCCATGGGCTGATCCAGCTTGAGCCACACGCCCTTGATGGTGGGCGTCAGATCTTCGATGCGCACCACCGTGGCGCGGTAGTCGTGCACGAGCAGGTTGCGCGCGTCGGGTTCTTCGTCGATCTCGGCCTCTATAACCACGTCGGACTGCAGCGTGGCACAGCAGGCCAGGGCCTTGCCTTCGTCGCGCTCATAGTCCATCAGTGCAAAGCCGCTGGCCTCGCCATGCTCGATCTCGCCGTCCGTCACCTGGATCTTGCAGGTGGCGCACAGGCCGTGGCAGCAGGCGTGCGGCAGGTAGATGCCGGCGCGCAGCGCGGCATCCAGAATGCTCTGGCCTTCCTCGACCTCGATGGTCTGGCCCAGCGGTTCAATGGTGAGCTGATGGCTCATGACAATCTCACTGATTCAAAATAGATAGCTACTTGCGCTTTATGGACAAGGGATTGACCTGAATTTGATTCAAACCCTTGCCAAAAGACGCATCTCAGAAGCAGGAGCCGCTCAGGCCCGTCAGGCCCGGCGTGCGAAAGCGGATCACGCTCTTGTGGCCCAGGCCATGCTCGGCCAGGGTCTTGTCCATGTCGGGCGTGAAGGGCTTGCCGGACATGAACCACTCGGCCTGGTCCCAGTCGATCCTGGCAAAGTCCGGGTGGGCGCCATACATGCCGGGCAACGCGCCGTTGACGAGGTCGCCAAACTTCATCGTCGGCGGCATGGGGGCGCAGAACGGCGCGCAGAACATCTTGTGATCCTCCCAGCCGATGTAGAGCAGCGGCGTGGGAAACTTGTCCGCCGTGTCTTTTTGCTCGAACTCGTAGGGGGCGATGGATTTGACGGCCATGGGGTATCTCCTTGTCTCTTGCCTGGTGCGCGCTCAGTTGCCGGTGGCCTGGGAGCGCCAGTTCTCGAAGTTCTTCTTGTCCGGCGAGTCGGCGTAGTCCATGTTGTCCTCGCCCTGGCGGATCTTGTACCAGCGCAGCACCTCGGCCAGCGGGTTGAAGTCGGGCTGGGTCGGATCCACGTCCTCGGGGAAGCAGTTGCCCTGGTAGATCTGGTGCACGGGCAGCCAGCTCTGGGCGTACTTCTCGGGCTCGTTGTCGAAGATGTGCTTGCAGCCGTCGGAACAGCAGTGGTACTTCATGCCCTTGTATTCGCTCTCGCGGTAGGCCACCTTGGTCGGGTCGTCGGGCTCGGTGAAGAACATCGGCACCTGGCAGACCTGGCACAGCATGGGCAGGGTGCCGTTGTAGAAGCGCTTGCCCTCGGCCTGCTCCTTGGCGTAGTGCTGCCACAGCGGGCGGTAGTACTTGTCGAAGGTTTCGGGGTACTTGGCCGACAGCCACTCCATGTCCTTCTCGCTGGGTGCCCAGGTGTGGAAGGGGGCGGCGGCGCCGTAGTTGTAGAACACGTTCCAGGCCTGATGGCTGAGGTGATCCTTGTCCTTGCAGGCCTGTTCCCAGCCCTTGGGCACCTTGATGCCGTAGCGCGCCAGGTCGTTGAACAGGGCGGCGCCGTTTTGCTCGGCATAGATCTCCCAGGCCTCCTTCCAGCTCATCACGCGCTTGGGCAGCATGTAGTCCATCATCATGGCCACCAGGGTCAGCACGCGGTAGCCGCGCCAGAACCATTTGTCCAGCCAGGCCTGCACGATGGGCAGGTTGTCCGGATCCTGCTCCAGGATGAACTTGATGATCTCCAGCCCCAGCGTCATGTGGCGCGACTCATCGCTCTGCGCCGAGAAGCCGAAGGCCATCGCCCCCATATCGCCGTTGTAGGCCGCGCCCGAGATGAAGGGCACGAACAGCAGGTTGGTCAGCACATATTCAAAGGCGAAGCCGATGGCGACGATGAACTCGAACGGCCCGGCGCTGACGGCGTCGTCAAAGAACGACTTGGGCACGCTCAGGTACCAGACGCGGTCATGCTGGTGGCGCCAGTCGGCAAAACCGTTGTAGTGCTTGTTGTAATTGGACAGGCTGTGGATCTGCGTCTGTGCGTGGCGGATCTCGTCCAGGCTCTGCATCATGCAGGCCACACGCGGGCCGGCGCCGGGGTACTGGCGCCCGACATGGGCAAAGCCGCGGTGCGCCATGTATTCCAGCGGCGAGACGCCGGTCAGGAACAGCTTCAAGGTGTTGATGTAGCGCCCATCGGTCACGCCCAGGTGGCCGTTGTTCTGCGTGAACGCATCGATGATGGCGTAGAGCTTGCGCTCCTTCTCGGCCTGGTATTTCCAGTACGAGTCCATCGTCATGCGGAACGGGTCTTCGAACTTGTCCCAGTCGTGGATCTTGATGCCCTCGTACTCCATGTACGGGAACACGTCCTTGACGGCCTGGTAGCTGGGATTCCAGGCCAGATCGCGCGTCATCAGGTTGTAGCGCTCCTTGAGGCCCAGCTTCTTGGTGGCTTTCATATCCATGGTGTGTGTCTCCTTGCGTCGTCCGTGGGGGGTGACGGTGGCGCGGGTTTATTGATGCCAGGTGAGGGTGAATTCGTCGTCGGTTTCGTCCACGTTGCCGCTCATGGTGATGAGGTGCACCTGCATCTCCTGCAGGTCGAACGCGCGCCCGATCTCCTCTTCGATGGTGGACTTGCGCACCACCAGATGGCCAGGTACGTCGATCTTCACCATGGCCGGCTGGTCGCTGACGATGGCGCCGGGGTTGTCGGCCAGGATGGCGTTGACGATGGCGCGCGAGTCTTCGTTCTTCTGAAATGCAATGAATACGTTGGACATGCCTGTGCTCCTGTACTGGTGTCGGGGTCGGGCTCAGGCCAGGGTCAGGCCGGCCTTGTTCATGCGCCCATCCACGGCCGCGACCGAGCGCGCCAGCGCATCGGCACCATCGGCGCCCAGCGCCAGCTCGGCGATGGGGGCCAGGGCCTGCTGCACGCGGCCGCGCCAGTGGGCGTACCAGTGGCTGAGCAGCTCCTTGTTCTCGGGGCTCTCGGCGGCGGCGACCTTCATCACCGCGTCCACCCATTTGTTGGCGTCCTGACCCCACTCGGCCTGGAAGCGCGTGAGCATGGAGACCACCGGGCCGGCCTGCTCGCTCAGCACCTGATCGACCTCCTTGTAGGCCAGGGCGAACAGCACGCCGTCGAGCACCAGGTTCTGCGCCACGAACAGCTCGAACCAGTCCTTGAGCACCCAGGTGTCTTCCACCAGGCGGCGCAGGCCCTGCCAGGCGGGCGCCTGCAGCCAGGCCTGCTTGCCGGCCTCGAGCTCGCCCTGGTTGCCCAGCAGCAGGCCCAGGCGGGTGAGATACTGGGCAATGCCCAGCTGATCCATGCCGGCATACAGGCAGGGCTGGGTGATGGCGGTGCCGTAGCCGTAGGCGCACTGGTAGGCGCCGTTCATGTTGGCGCCCCAGGCGACATGGCGCAGCGGCACATAGAAGTCCAGCGCCTTGCGCCGGGCGGCGTCGTCATAGCGATCGGCCAGGCCGCGCTCCTCGACGAATTCAAAGTCCGCCTCGGCCACCTCCTGCATGCGCGCACGCGCCTGGGTGTAGGCGCCGTAGTAGAACTGGCGCGGGTCTTTCAGCGCATACCAGTCCTGCATCACCAGGCGGGTGCGGCGCGGGTCGAACAGTTCGTGCTGCGGATCCCAGGTGGGGCGGTAGTGGAAGTTGGCATCGGGCTGCACATTCATCGTGCCCTCGATGTAGCGCGAGGCCGGCTTGTCGGCCCCCAGCCGCTCGGCGATATGGTTGTAGGTCTGGCGCAGCGGGGTGATGCTGACGGTGCGCAGGTCGATTTGCATGGGGCTTGTCTCCTTGGGTTTTCGGTAGGGGCTGACGGTCACGACTCCTGGCGGAAATGCCGCTCACGGGCATCGCGCAGGCTCCAGTCCCATTCGTGCTCGGCACTGCCCTCGCCATGCTCGGGCAGGCGGCCATGCGTGGGCACCACGGCCTGCATGGCGCAGAACTCCTCGAACTGCTGGCGCGGCATCACCATCTCGACGTAGAGCCCGGGCTCGCCCACGGCGAACTCGAACTCCACCATGCCGTTGTCGTGCTCCTGCACGATGCGGATGAAGCGGCGCTGGACATCCCAGCGGTCTTCGGAAGGGGGCGGCGTAGTGCTCATGCCAGGAGCTATGCAGAACATGTGCCAGCTCGTCCCGCAAAGGCCGGAATCTCGATAATTCAGGGGTAAACCCCTAAGAATTCACCGAAAGAACAAGGATTTCCAAGCCCCATGGATCACAAAATCCGCCTGTATCCAGGCGTAAATTCACGATTTGCGTGATTCATCGAGGAGGTGATTCACCATTTGATGAAATTCACCCAATTTCTCCGCTTGCACTGAAAAATGGTTTATCGATAATTCAACCTCATGCCCACACTCCCCGCCCTGCCCTCGGATGCCGACCTGCGGCGCCAGATCCAGTTCTCCGCGGCCGACGGCCGCATCTGGCTGGCGGGCCAGCGCATGGTGCTGATGCATGCCGCCTCGCTGGGCATATTGCGCCGCGAGCTGATGCACACCCTGGGGCCGACGGCCGCGCGCCGCCTGTTGCTGCGCGTGGGCTATGCCTCGGGCGAGCGCGACGCGGCGCTGGCGCGCCAGCTGCGCCCCGGCGCCGACGCCTTCGCCATGTTCAGCGTCGGGCCGCAGCTGCACATGCTGCAGGGCGCGGTGCAGGTGGCGCCCCGGCGGCTGGAGCTGGACATGGCCAGCGGCCATTTCCACGGCATCTTCGACTGGCAGCATTCCTGGGAGGTGGAGACCCATGTGCGCGACTTCGGCGCGCAGCACAACGCCGTGTGCTGGACGCTGCTGGGCTACGCCTCGGGCTATACCAGCGCCTTCATGGGCCGCACCGTGCTCTACAAGGAGGTGCAATGCGCCGCCTGCGGCCATGCCCATTGCCGCATCGAGGGCCGGCCGGTGCAGGACTGGCCCGATGGCGCCCAGGTGGCCAGCGACTACGCCCCAGACGCGCTGGCCCTGCCGGAGGGCGCGCGCACGCCGGTCGCCTGGCCGCCGCCCGTGCCGGCCGAGGACCGGCCCGAGCCGCCGGCCGACGCCCTGGGCCAGCTCATCGGCCGCTCCACCGGCTTCAATGCCGCCACGCAGCTGCTGCGCAAGGCCGCCAGCACCCAGGTGACGGTGCTGCTCACCGGCGAAACCGGCGTCGGCAAGGAGCGCTTTGCGCGCGCCCTGCACGCCCTGAGCCCACGCGCGGCCAAGCCCTTCGTGGCGGTGAACTGCGCGGCGCTGCCGGGCAGCCTGGTCGAGTCGGAACTGTTTGGCACCGAGAAAGGCGCCTACACCGGCGCCGACGCCGCGCGCGCCGGGCGCTTCGAGCGCGCCCATGGCGGCACGCTGTTCCTGGACGAGCTGGGCGAGCTGCCGCTGCCGGCCCAGGCCAAGCTCTTGCGCGTGCTGCAGGACGGCCAGGTGGAGCGCCTGGGCGCGACCCAGCCGCGCCAGGTGGATGTGCGCCTGGTGGCGGCCACGCACCAGGATCTGGCCGAGGCGGTACGCGCCGGGCGCTTTCGCCAGGATCTGTACTACCGCCTGAACGTCTACCCCATACGCATCCCGCCGCTGCGCGAGCGCCTCGATGACATCGAGCCCTTTGCCCGTCACCTGCTGGAGCGCTTTGCCACGCGCCACGACAAGCACATCGCCGGCCTGAGCGACCGCGCCCTGCACGCGCTGCGCCAGTACGCCTGGCCCGGCAACATGCGCGAGATGGAGAACCTGATCGAGCGCGGCGTGATCCTGGCCGACCCAGGGCAGCCGGTGGACGCGGCCCACCTGTTCCCGGACGGCACCGGCGCCGCCAGCGGCACGCCGACACTCACGCTGCAGGCCTCGGGCCGCCTGGGCGAGACCCGCGCCAGCGGCTGCGACGACACGCTGATCGCGCGCCTGCTGGGTGACGGCCTGGATCTGCAGGCACTGGAGACCCAGCTGATGGAAGCCGCCGTGCAGCGCAGCCACGGCAACCTGGCGGCCGCCGCGCGCCTGCTGGGCCTGACGCGCCCGCAGCTGAGCTACCGCCTGAACAAACCACGCGAATCCTGAACCGGAGCCCCCGCCATGGCCAAACGCAGCGCCCTGGGCGCCATCGACGACCCGGCACCGTCCGGGCGCACCCTGATAGAGCAGGCCTACGCAAGGCTGCGCGACGACATCGTGACCGGCCAGCTCGGCCCGGGCGAGCGCCTGCGCGTGGAGCATCTGAAGACCGACTATGGCGTGAGCGCCGGCACGCTGCGCGAGGCCATCACGCGCCTGGCCAGCGACGCGCTGGTGGTCACTGAGGGGCAGCGCGGCTTTCGCGTCGCGCCCATCGCCCTGGAAGACCTGGAGGACATCACCAACCTGCGCGTGCAGATCGAGACCATGGCCCTGCGTCAGTCGATACGCGCGGGCGACGGGCTATGGCGCCAGCGGGTGGAGCAGGCCTTTGCCGCGATCTCGGCCGAGGAGCCCATCGCCCCGGAGCGCCGGCGCCACTGGGAAAACCTGAACGTGGACTTTCACGAGGCCCTGCTGTCGGGCTACGCCTCGGCCTGGACGCTACGCGTGCTGCGCCTGCTGTCGCGCCACACCGAGCGCTACCGTAGCTTTGCCATGGCCCTGCCCGGCGCCGTGCGCGACGTGCATGCCGAGCACACGGCAATCGTTGAATTTGCCCTGTCCGGGCAGGACGCGCGCGCCGCGCTGGCGCTGGAGGCGCATATCCGCACCACGCCCGACCTGCTCATGCAGGCGCTGCGCGAGGGCCGGGCATCGCTGCCCGGCAATGGCGCACCACCACCGCCGCCGCAGAAATCTGCCGACCCATCACCGGGCGAATAAGCCGCCCGGCCTGGCCATCAACGGCGCGACTGCAGATACAGCCCCTGCACGCGCGGCACGTTCTGCTCCAGCTCGCGGATGCGGTCTGGCCCCGTGGGGTGGGTGGACAGAAATCCTATGCCGCCGTTGCCCGTGGCCTGGCCCATCTTCTGCCACAGGCTCACAGCGGCCTGCGGGTCGTAGCCGGCGCGCGCGGCCAGCTCCAGGCCCACCAGGTCGGCCTCGCTCTCGTCGGAGCGGCTGAATTTCAGCGTCAGCAGCTGCGTGCCCAGGTTGGCCGCCATATTGCCCAGCTCGCCCAGGCCCAGCAGCTGCGCCCCCAGCGACAGGCCGATGCTGGTGGCCTGGCTCTTGGCGATGCGCTCGCGCGCGTGCTCGCGCAGGGCATGCGCCATCTCGTGGCCCATGACCATGGCGATCTCGTCGTCGGTCAGTTTCAGCTGATCCAGGATGCCGGTGTAGAAGGCGATCTTGCCGCCGGGCATGCAGAAGGCATTGATCTGCTTGCTACCGATCAGGTTCACCTCCCAGCGCCAGCTGCCGGCGCGGCTGTTCCACTGCTGGGCGTAGGGAATGATGCGCTGCGCGATGGCGCGCAGCTGGATGAGCTGCGGGTGGTTGTCCGGCGCCAGCGCGCGCTTGGCCTTGGCCTGGGCCAGCATCTGGTCGTACTGCTGGGTGGCCGAGGTCTCCAGCTGCTCTGCCGGCACCAGCTGGCGCATGGCCGACGACTTGCCCACGTCCACCTGGGCCGCTACCGGCAGGGCGGCGGCGCCAGCGGCGGCCAGCAGGAAGGCGCGGCGCGCGTGCCAGATGCGGCCGGTGCAGCAGCCGCAGCTGTCCAAGAGTGAAGCGGTGGTAAAGATGCTCATGCGCGCAAGTCTACGGCGCGGCGCGCAGCTCCGCCCACACCACCAGCAACAGCCCGGCGATCACCCCGGCCAGTCCCAGCCAGGCCAGTGGCTGCTGGCGCTCGCCCACCACCCACACCGCCAGCACAAAGGCCGTCACCGGCTCGCCCAGCGCCAGCGTCACGCCGGTGGTGCCCGAGATATGGCGCAGCCCGCTGGAGAACAACAGATACGACAGCCCGGTGCTGACCAGCCCCAGAAACAGCACCACGCCCCAGGCCGCAGCCCCCGCCTGCAATGGCCCGCCCAACACCCAGGCCACCGGCACCGACAGCAGCGCCGCGCCGGCAAACACCGCCAGATTGGCGCGCGCCGGGCCCAGGCGCAGCACCAGCGGCTTGTTCACCAGGGTGTAGCTGGCATAGGCCAGTCCGGCCAGCAGGCACAGCGCCACGCCCGTGGCGTTCAGCCGCAGCTCCCCACCCTGGCCCAGCGCCATGGCGGCGCCGCCGGCCACGCTGACCAGCATGCCCAGCCACCACAGCGCGGGCGGCAGGCGCCGCGCCAACAGCGTCTGCAGCAGCCCGGCCCAGATGGGGCCACTGCCAATGGCAAGGGCCGTGCCCAGGGCCACGCCGCTTTGCTTGACGCCGGCAAAAAAGCTCAGGTTGTAGGCGGCGATGCAGCCCCCCGCCAGGGCCATCTGCGCCCAGGGCCAGGGGCCACTGCGCGCCGGTGCGCGCCAGGCCAGGACAGCAAAAAAGGCGCTGCCAATCACCAGCCGCAGCGCCCCCACCCAGTAGGGCGAGAGCGTGGCCGGCGCCAGGCTTTGCGCCGTGCCGGTCGTGCCCCAGAGCATGGCGGCCAGCAGCACCAGGGCCATGCCGCGGGCGGAATGTCGTGTGTCGTTCATGCCTGCCATGCTGCGCCCGGATTGGCGGGCAACTATCGAGCAACGCGCGTAGTGCGGGCCGCCTGGGCGGCGGAAGACCCAAGCAAAATACGGCCTTTGCGCCCGCCAATAAAGCGCTAACAGCTATTTATTAAATAGCATCACCGCGCCGCAGCACCCGCGCCCCCTGGCCGCGCTCGCGCCGCAGCGCGTAGGCCAGGGCGCTGGCGCTGGCGTAGCCGGTGCGCAGGGCCGTGGCTTCGAGCGACTGGCCGCGGGCCATGGCGCGCTCGGCCACATCCAGCCGGCGCGCGCGCAGCCATTGCTGGGGCGTGTGGCCGGTCAGCTCCAGCAGGCGCGCGTGAAAGCGTTGTGGGCTCAGCAGGAACAGCGCCGCCATGCGCGCCGTCGGCCAGTCCTGGTGCAGCGCGCCCTCCACGGCGGCGCGCAGCAGGTCCAGATCCAGCCCCCGGCGCGCCAGCACGCGCGGCGCCTGCAGCAGCAGGGCCAGATGGGCCGCCGCGTCGGCCGGCGGCTCGGCGCGCGCCTGCGGCGGCACGGCAAAGCGGCGCACCCGGTCCACCTCGGCCGCGGGCGGCGCGTCGATCACCAGGATGGATGCGCCGGCGCCGGCCAGAAAGCCGTGCCGCGTGCCCGCCGGCACCACCACGCCGCAGGCCGCATCGACAAAGGCTGCGCGGCCGGCCAGCTCCAGCTCCATGCGGCCCTGCAGCGCGTACAGCACCTGGGCATGGGCGTGGTCGTGCGCCTGGTGCTCGCCGGCGTAGCGGCGCACCGAGGCGACGGGGCGATCGAGCGCGGCGCGGTTCATGGGCGCGATGGTAGCCGCGCGCGGGCCGGATAATCGCGCGCCATGTCGTCCCATTCCGCTCCCGCCGCGCGCCGCTCCTGGCGCCAGGCCTGGCTCGTTTATCTGGAGCCCGCCAGCCTGCGCATGCTGGCGCTGGGCTTTTCCGCCGGGCTGCCGCTCTTGCTGGTGCTGGGCACCCTGTCCTTCAGGCTGCGCGAGGCGGGCGTGGACCGCACCACCATCGGCTACCTGAGCTGGGTGGGCCTGGCCTACGCCTTCAAGTGGGTCTGGTCGCCGCTGGTGGACCGGCTGCCGCTGCCGCTGCTCACGCGCCGCCTGGGGCGCAGGCGCGGCTGGCTGCTGCTGGCCCAGGGCCTGGTAATGGCCGGCCTGGTCGGCATGGCGCTGACCGACCCGCGCGCCGAACTGGCGCCCCTGGTCTGGTGCGCGCTGCTGGTGGCCTTTGGCTCGGCCACGCAGGACATCGCGCTGGACGCCTTCCGCATCGAATCGGCCGACGCCGAGCGCCAGGCCGCCCTGGCCGCCACCTACCAGACCGGCTACCGCCTGGCGATGATCTGGGCCGGCGCCGGCGTGCTGTGGATCGCCGCACGCGCCGAGGTCGCGGGCGTCGATGGCTACCAGGCCGGCGCCTGGGCCGCGGCCTATCTGGTGATGGCGGCCTCCATGCTGGTCGGCACCGTGACGGTGCTGCTCTCGCCCGAGCCCGCACCGCGCCCGCTGCCCCCGGCCAAGGGCCTGGGCGACTGGCTGCGCGGCGCAGTGGTGGCGCCGTTTGCCGACTTCATCAAACGCTACCGCTGGCAGGCGGCGCTGATCCTGGCACTGATTGCCGTGTACCGCATCAGCGACGTGGTCATGGGCATCATGGCCAACCCCTTCTATGTCGATATGGGCTACAGCAAGGACGAGGTGGCCGCCGTCACCAAGGTCTTCGGCGTGGTCATGACGCTGGCCGGCGCCTTCGTCGGCGGCGTGCTGTCGATGCGCCTGGGCGTGATGCGCGTGCTGATGCTGGGCGCCGTGCTCTCGGCGCTATCGAACCTGCTGTTCGCCTGGCTGGGCCAGCGCGGGCACGACCTGACCGGCCTGGTGCTGGTGGTCTCGGCCGACAACCTGGCCGGCGGCATCGCCTCGGCGGCCTTCATCGCCTACCTGTCGGGCCTGACCAACGTGCAGTACTCGGCCACGCAGTACGCGCTGTTCAGCTCCATGATGCTGCTGCTGCCCAAATGGCTGGCGGGCTTCTCGGGCCAGTTTGTCGATGCCCATGGCTACAGCGCGTTCTTTACCGGCACGGCGCTGCTGGGGCTGCCGGTGTTGCTGCTGGTGTGGTTTGCATCAAGAGCCAAAAAGGCCTCTGGCACTCTATAGATAAGCGTTGATAGCTATCAATTTTCTTGATTGAAAACAGACCTCGGCCGCCCTCCTCTTACCCCCTCCTCCTCTGGGGGAGGGTTGGGGTGGGGGCCAGCACCGCGCGTATGCCTATGCCAGCATGTCGCCGGTATCAACGCGCCGCCGTCTGCATGGCTTGCACGACCTTCACCGTCTTCACACTCACCATGACGACGCGCTGCAAGAGATCGATCACCTTCTCCTTGTGATCGGCAAAACGGTAGGTATAAAACTCCTCGCGGATGGTCGGATCCTTGGGCTTTTTTTCCTTGTGCTGATCCAGCACCCAGTCCAGGGCCGAGCGGTTGCCCAGCCGGTAGGCCCAGGCTTCGGGCGGCACGCCGCGCAGCGTGGTTTCGCTGTCGAGCAGGATGCTGCCTGCCGCCGGATCGGACTTGAGCAGCGGCTTTGGCGCCAGGCCCGCAGCGCGCGCCTTCACGTCGGGTTCATCATGGCGCGTGAGCTCGAAGGGCTGCACCGACTCGTAGTCGATGTGCAGCCGCATCAACTCGGCACCCCAATCGGCCCAGCGCCAGAAGTCGGCGTAGAACGGGATGCGCGGGAATTCGCGCTTGAGGTTTTGTGCGTACTTCTCGCAATAAACAGGATCGTGCAGCACGGCGTAGCAGTAGTGAAAAATTGCCTCCTTGGTGATCTTGCGCGCCCCGGTTTTGCTCCCTCTCCCACTGGGAGAGGGTTGGGGTGAGGGCTCGCAGCCTTTGTAGTGGGCGATGAACTGCTTGAGGCCCCAGTCGGTGATGTTGTCAACGACGTTGTTCTGGGCGTCATGCCGCCGCAGGGGGAGACCGTATGTGTCCCCGACATAGTGCAAGTCAAACGGTGCACCCCCAGCCAACACACGCAATCCGGACGACATGGACAGGCAAAGCGTCCGGCCCTGGATGAACTCGCGCATGGCGCCAGGTTCATCCACCAGCACATCGGAGGCATAGATAAGCCGCGTCGTGAATGGGCGGTAAATGTAGGGATAAACACGCTGAGGGTCGAATGGCTCGATGCGACGCTGTTGGGCGCGCCGCTTCAAGTTCCGCGACCACTTGATGCGCGTGTCGTACTCGTCCGGGCGTCCGACATGCCTATCGTAGAGGCGCAGGAAGAACTGGACTTTCGAGGCGAGTTCACGCTTGGTGTTTCCAACGACCCACTCATCGCGATTCGTCGAAACACCCAACGAAAACAGCTTGAAGATCGCCCGCTCCTTCGCCCCCGTCTTCGCCGCCTTGGTCTCCTTGCTGGCCAGCGGGATCAGGCTGTCGAAATCGTTGTGCGTCAGATTCAGCCAGTTTCCGCTCTTGTCGGGCGAGACCTCATCGAAGGCCAGGGCGCGCAAGGGCTGGCTGGCGAGGAAGGCAAGCTTTTCCTCGGCGGTTTCCAGCTCGGGGCGACGCGCGTAGTACACGCGGGCGGGCCTTTTGTCTTTTGTGGCCTGCTGGCGCTTGACGAGGAAGCTGATGGCCACGCCAGTCTGGATGCCAAAGACGTTGTGTCTCGTGCCGCTCAACTTGGGGTTGGCACGCACGTCGCCGCCCAAATCGACCACGTAGATGTCGCTGAACTCCTGCGCCACGGTCTTGCGAAAGCCGTCGAAGGTGCGGGCATCGAGAAAGCTGCGGTTGGTGACGAAGGCCAGGATGCCGTTGGCATCGAGCCGGTCGCTGGCCCAGCGGAAGAAGCGTGCGTACATGTCGTACAGCTTGGTCTTCTGCGCCGTGCTCTCGGCGATGTAGGTTTGCTTGATGCGGGCGTCGATGTGCGGATATTCGCGATTCTTGTTGTTATCGTTCTCGCTTTGCTGGTTGGCGTTGTACGGCGGGTTGCCGATGACGACGCTGATGCGCCGGCTATTCTGGCGCCGGATGCGTTCGACGTTCTCCTCGCTCACGCTGCCAAAGAGCTCGCCGGTGGTGCCGCGCGCGGCGGTGTGCAGGCCCACGTTGTCCAGCGTGTCCACGAAACACAGGTTGGGAAACTCGGCGTAGCTGCCCGTAATGGCGGCATAAGTCGCTTCGATGTTCAGATTCGCCACGTAGTACGGCAGGATGGCGACCTCGTTGGCGTGCAGCTCGTGCTGGTACTTGTGCGCCAGCTTTTTTGGCTGGCCACGAAAGTGCTCCAGCAGCTCGCAAATGTAGGTGCCGGTGCCAGTGGCCGGGTCGAGGATGTCCACGTCCTTGTCGATCAGGTTCTTGCCGAAATGCTGCTCGCACAGCCAGTCGGCGCCGTCGATCATGAAGCGCACGATTTCATTGGGCGTGTAGACCACGCCCAGCCGGTCGGCGGCCTTGGTGTTGTAGACCTTGTAAAAGTTCTCGTAGATCACCTTCAGGAAGGCCTGCTTCTCGCCATGGCTGCCGATCTGAGCGGCAGCGGCGCGGATGGCGGCGTAGTAGGCATCCAGGCCCTTCAAGGTGTTTTTCTTGAGCGCGCCGGTGAAGAACTCGGCCTCCAGCGCGTAGAGCTCGCTTGCGACGTTGTTCTGGTGGTGGAAGTCGCTGTCGTCGAACACCTTGGCAAAAATTTCCTCGGTCAGGATGTGCTGGATCAGCATCTCGCGCACGTCGGCGTCGGAAAGCAGCGGGTTGATGGCCTCTTGGGCATGGGCCAGGAATTTGTCTTCGGCGGCGCGAAAGCTCTTGTTGCTCCGGTGCGCGCCGTCGATCATCTGGCGCAGCGAGTCCAGCACGGCTGGCAGGTCGCTCTTGAACTGCGCGACGGCGGCGCGAAAGCTGGCGATTTCCGGGCGCTCGTAGCCAAAGAACAGCTTCAGCAGCTTCTCCAGCGCGGCGGTGTCTTCGACCGCGCAGCGCATGACCTCCTGCCGGTGCTGCCAGAGCACGACGCTGGCATCGTCGCTGAAGACGATGTTGTCCTGCGGGTAGCCGCGCCGGAATTTCTTGGCAATTTCCTCGTCGAGCTTGTCCTGTGCGTCCTTTGCCTCCCAGTAACCCAACGGCATGCGCAGCTCATGCAGCAATGCGCCGTCGACGCTGATGCTGGTCTTGGTGGCGGTCTTGAGCGGATATTCGGCCAGGAAGACCAGGCCTTGCTGCTTCCCCCAGGCCTTGAGCAGATCCTTGAAGGCCTCGCGCACGATGGTTTCGCGCTGGCTACCGCTGATCTTCTTGATGAGGTCGAGCTGGCTCAGGTAGTCATTGATGAGGAGTTGGCTCATGCAAGTTTTCCTTCATTGCGCCATGCATCCAGATTGAGCAACAGCAGGGGCGGCTGAATGGCCGTGAAACGCTCCCGCCGAGCGTGGATCATTGCCGACAGGGCGTCGCAGCACGCCAGGATGGGGCGGACGAGCCTGCGCTCCGGTGCATCGTCGATCGTGAGCCACTTGATGTCATGGAACCGGCTCAATGGGTGAGATGGCATCTCAACCATCGCGTAGCGCAGGTAATACCGTCGGTGCGGCGGCTCAGTCGTGTCCAGGGGGTTCATGAGCCAAGGGTAGCGCAGAATGCGCGGCGCGCCGACGGCGCCATGGCAGCGTCAAGATCCCAGCACCATATTCGCCACCAGCCCTTTATATTCAAACACAAACAGCTATTGAAAACATAGTAAAAACCGGTTTACCAAACTTTACCCTCGCTTCAACACCACGCGATACCGAAAGCCGAAGATGCCCGCCATGAACTCGCAACTGCTGATGATCGAAGACGACCACCGCCTGGCGCAGATGGTGGGCGAATACCTGGGCCAGTCCGGGCTGCAGGTGACGCACAGGGCCGACGGCGCGAGCGGCCTGGCGCGGCTGCAGGGCAGCGAGCCGCCGGACCTGGTGATCCTGGACCTGATGCTGCCCGACATGGACGGGCTGGAGGTCTGCCGCCGCCTGCGCGCCCTGCCCGGCCCCGCGGCCCAGGTACCGGTACTGATGCTGACCGCAAAGGGCGACCCCATGGATCGCGTGATCGGCCTGGAGATTGGCGCCGACGACTATCTGCCCAAGCCCTTCGAGCCGCGCGAGCTGCTGGCGCGCATACGCGCCATCCTGCGCCGGCGCGAGGGCGGCGGTGCCCAAGCGGCCGCCAACGTATTGCGCTTTGGATCGCTGGAGATAGACCGCGATGCGCGCACCGTCACGGTGGCGGGGGCGCCGGCCGAGCTCACGTCCTACCAGTTCGACCTGCTGGCGGCCATGGCCGAGCGCGCCGGCCGCGTGCTCACGCGCGACCAGATCATGGAGGCCGTGCGCGGGCGGGAGCTGGAGGCCTTTGACCGCAGCATCGACGTGCACATGGGCCGCATCCGCGCGGCCATAGAGCAGGACGCGAAGAACCCGCGCCGCATCCTCACGGTGCGCGGCGTGGGCTATGTGTTCGCCAGGCAGCAAGACTGATGTCCTGGCTCAGCCCCTTCTCGCGCCGCCTGTACCTGCGCATCTGGCTGGCCGTGGTCGGTGGCGTGCTGGTGTTTGCCTTTGCCGTGGGCCTGGCCTGGCGCTGGGCGGCCGAGCAGAGCCAACAGCAGCCGCCCACGCGCGAGATCGTGATCACCGATGGCCAGGGCCGCACCCTGGTCGATGGCACGGGTGTGCGCCAGCGCGGCGACCCCAGCGAGGGCATCCACTACCGCATCGAGGGCGACAACGGCGTGGTCTATGAGATGCAGATGTCGCCGCGCACGCGTGGCCCGCGCCCTGGCGACCACGGGCCGGCCGCATGGCTGCGCCCGCCACTGGGCTTCATCTGGATGCTGGCCCTGGTGGGCATCGCCGTCACCGTGGGCGTGTTCCCCATCATCCGCAAACTGCTGCAGCGGCTGGAGACCTTGCAGCGCAGCGTGCAGCGCTTTGGCGAAGGCGACCTGTCGGCGCGCGTGGCCGAGCAGGGCCAGGACGAAGTGGCGGCCCTGGCGCGCCAGTTCAACGCCGCGGCGGCGCGCATCCAGACCCTGGTGCAGTCGCACAAGTCGCTGCTGGCGAATGCCTCGCACGAGCTGCGCTCGCCGCTCACGCGCATCCGCATGGGGCTGGAGCTGATGCAGGGCGGCCAGCCCTCGCCAGCCTTCAGGGCCGAGATAGAGCGCAACATCACCGAGCTCGATCAACTGGTGGACGAGATTTTGCTGGCCAGCCGGCTTGACGCCGGCGCCGCCGACGTGGGCACGGTGGAGCCCGTCGATCTGGTGGGCCTGGCCGTGGAGGAATGCGTGCGAGTGGACGCCGAGCTACAGGTGGGCGCAGGCGGCGCGGATGACGATGGCGCCGCCACCATCGAGGTGCCCGGCGTCTCCAAGCTGCTGCGCCGCGCCGTGCGCAACCTGCTGGAGAACGCGCGCCGCTACAGCCAGGGCGAGATCACGCTGCACATCACGCGCGATGGCAGCACCGCCGTGCTGCGCGTCTGCGACCTCGGCCCGGGCGTGCCACCCGACCAGCGCGAACGCATCTTCGAGCCCTTCTACCGCCTGCCCGGCGCCAGCGAGCGCGCCGGCGGCGTGGGCCTGGGCCTGGCCCTGGTGCGCTCCATCGCCGCACGCCATGGCGGCAGCGTGGTCTGTGAGGGGCGGCCGGATGGCGCTGCGGGTGCATGCTTTGTGCTGCGGCTGCCGACCACCAATTGACCAGCTCGGCCAGTTCAGTAGGTACTCATACCCAACGTCAGCCGGACAACTCCCTGGCCATCAACATGACGCGGGACAACTGTCATCACAGGCAGATTGCAAACAACTGTCGATTTTTTTTACACCGACCCCGCCACAGAACTTACGACACATCACAACACTATGAATTTATTGGCTTTTTCATGTTTGGCACAAATTATGCTTATTACACTTGGCAACAACCATGGAGAAGATCATGAAGGCATTTCAACTGATGGGTTTGGCGATCGGCGCCTTGCTAGGTGCCGGCACAGCCGCAGCCGGCCCGCTGCCAGGCGGCTGGTCCTGCACTGGCAACTGCGGCACCAACACCGCCGCTGACGGCGACGTAACGTTGGCGCCAGGCTTCGGCTCTTATCAATGGATTTCGACGGCGGGCGGCTTAACGGGTGCCGGCCGGCTGCCGGTCAGCCCAACCGGCCAGGAGACTAATGGATCTTCGGCGCAAACGCCCACTTTCTCGGTGAACGCTGGTGACAAGCTGAACTTCTACTTCAACTACATCACCTCTGACGGCGTGCAATTCACCGAATACGCCTGGGCCGGCCTGTATTCAGGCACCAGCACTTTCGATTCGTATTTGTTCACCGCACGCACCACAACCAGCGGCAACACCGTGCCAGGGTTCGGACTGCCAGGCCTTGGCGCCGGCGTGACGCTGACGCCCTCCACTTCGGCCATCATCCCCGGCGGCCCCGACTTTTCTCCCCTGGGCGGCAGCTCTGGTGGGTGCTACGGAGGTTCCGGACAGGGCTGCGGCTACACCGGCTGGATCCAGATGGAGTACACATTCACCACCGCCGGCATCTATTCGCTGGGCTTCGGCGTCACCAACGCACTCGACACGGCATTCGACTCCGCCTTTGCCATCGCTGGCGTGTCGATCAACGACACACCCATCGACCCCAACCCGGTGCCCGAACCGGCAACCCTGACGCTGCTGGGCGCCAGCCTGCTGGGCCTGGGCGCATTGCGCCGCCGGCGCCAGCAGGGCTGACAAGCCCCCTGGGCACCGCAGCCTCGGGGCGGTGCCCGGTTTGCATGCCTTTGCATGCACCGTCTTTGGCGCCCGGCAGCGCCAGCCCGCAAGGCGCGGTTTCATGTTCCGTGTCACGCCGGGCACCAACTTCCTCGCCAGCAAACTGGCCAAGTGGAGCCAGGTGGTCAAGACCGCGAAAATGGCGGTGCACCGAGGCCCCAAAGGAAGACACCATGATCAAGCACCAAATGTGCCCCCAGCGCTATTTCGAGGATTTCGAGCTCGGTGAGCAATTCCTGCTGCCCTCGCGCACCATGACGGAGGCGCTGTTCGCCGCCTTCCAGCTCGCCAGCGGTGACAACCATCCAGTGCACTACGACGTGGAGTATTGCCGCGCCCATGGCATGCCGCACATGCTGGCACATGGCTACCAGGTGGTGATCCAGACCGCCGCCGGGGCGGGGCTTTTCCCGCACATGGTGGAAGAGTCCCTCAAAGGCTTTCTGGAACAAGGCAGCCGTTTCTTGAACCCCGTTTTCGTGGGCGATACCCTGTACTGCACCCTCACCGTGTCGAACCTCAAACCGGGCAACACCACGGGCGTGATCACCCTCGGCACCGAGGTGAAAAACCAGAAGGGTGTGGTGGTGATGGATGGCTTTCAAAAATATCTGCTGAGAAAACGCCATCCGGGTCAGTGAACCACGCGGGCCTTGCAGCGCTGCCTGCCATGGCACATCCCCAGCGCCCGTGCTGCCATTCACGCGGGTGCGGTGCGCCCATCTGCTACAACCCGTGGTATCGCAATGCCGCGGAGAAAAAACCATGAGCACAGCCGACATCGGCACCCTGCAGCGCACGCCGACGGGCTTTGAAGGCCAACTGACGCGCCAGCTCGACCACGACGCAGTAGCCGTCTGGCGCATGCTGATCGACCCGCTGGCCATGGCGCAATGGCTGGCGCCGGGCAGCGTGGAGCAGCGCGCCGGCGGCACCGTGCACATCGACTTTACCGACAGCGGCACCGTCATCGACAGCCGCGTCAGCGCCTTTGAGGATGGTCGCCTGCTGGCCTATTCGTGGAGCAGCGGCAGCGAGCCCGAACGCCCCATGCGCTGGGAGCTGGTGCCCGCGAATGGAGGCACGCGGCTCACGCTGACGCTGCACATTCCCGCCCAGGAGGACGCCGCCAAGGCCTGCGCCGGCTTCGAGGGCCATCTGGACATGCTGGCCGCAGCCCTGGAGGGCGTGCCCATCAAGTTCCCGTTCCAGCGCTTTCTGCAAGCGCGCGGCGCCTATACCGAGCAGCTGGCGGGTTGAGCATCGCCATGACCAGCAGCGCCTACCACCCCGCCGCACCGCCGCTGCAGGTGGCGCAATGGTTCAACACGCGCGAGCCGCTCTCGCTCGAATCGCTGCGCGGACGCGTGGTGCTGCTGCACGCCTTTCAGATGCTGTGCCCGGGCTGCGTGGAGCATGGCATTCCGCAGGCGCGGCGCGTGCACGAGGCGTTTTCGCCGGATCAGGTGACGGTCATCGGCCTGCACTCGGTATTCGAGCACCACGCCGTGCAGGGCACGCCGGCGGCGCTGCAGGCCTTCATCCACGAATACCGGCTGCGCTTTCCGATAGCGCTGGATCAGCCCCACCCGACGCGCAATATTCCGCTGACCATGCAAGAGCTGATGCTGCAGGGCACGCCCAGCGTGGTGGTCATCGACGCCCAGGGCCGCGTGCGCCTGCACCACTTCGGCCATCTGGACGATCTGCGCCTGGGCGCGCTGCTGGGCCAGTTGGTGGGTGAAGCCACGGCGCCTGTGGCAAGCGCGCCAGTGGCGCCTGGCTGCGACGACCACGGTTGCGCCCGCCCGGATCTGCCACAGTCATGAACAGCACCCCGCCACAAGCGGTGGCCAAGTTGCGCGCCCTGCTCACCGGCCGCGCCCGGCCCTACACGCGACCCGGCAGCGTGAGCGCCATCGCCAAGCAGCCGCGCAGCGGCCCGGTGGCCGTGGGCCCTCTCGGGCTTGCCGACGACGAGCAGGGCGATCCGCGCGTGCATGGCGGCCCCGACAAGGCCGTGCACTGCTACGCCTTCACCCAATACGCCCCCTGGCGCCAGGAGCTGGCGGGCAACGCCACGGCCCAGGCGCTGCTAGCCCAGCCCGGCGCCTTTGGCGAGAACTTCAGCCTGGACGGTATCAATGAGTCTCAGGTCTGCCTGGCCGACCAGTGGCAGGTAGGCAGCGCGCGCTTCGAGGTCAGCCAGGGGCGCCAGCCCTGCTGGAAGCTCAATGACCGTTTTGGCCTGCCCGACATGGCGCTGCGCGTGCAGACCAGCCTGCGCGCCGGTTGGTACCTGCGCGTGCTGCAGGTTGGACATGTGCAGGCCGGCGATACGGTGTGGCTGCTGGCGCGGCCGCACCCCGAATGGCCCATAGACCGGCTGCTGCGCGTGATTGCCGAGCGCGACTGCGCCCCCGAGACGCTGCGCGAGATACTGACACTGCCGCTGCCGCCGTCCTGGCACCGGCTGTTCACGCGCCGGCTGGAGAGCGCCAGCGTCGAAGACTGGAGCTCGCGCCTGGTCGGCAAGCCCTGAACCTCAACGCACCAGCGGCCAGCGCCAGACCGACGCAAGATACATCAGCGCGCCCGCCACCAGGGCCGCCGCCGCCAGCGCCAGCCCCTGGGCAAAGCCCTGCGCCTGGCCACCACGCGCCAGCAACCAGGCCACCATGGGTGGGCCCATGATCTGCCCCAGGCCATAGACGGCGGTGATCAGGCTGGCAAAGCTGTCGGCCGACGCCGGCCACAGGCGCCGCGCTTCCTGCAGCCCATAGAAGGTGATGGCCGTGAACGGCAGGCCCAGCAGGATGCTGCTGAGTGCAAAGCCCGCCGGTGTGGGCCACCACAGGCCTATGCCGATGCCGCCGGCCTGCATGGCGTAGGCCGCCACCAGCAACCAGCGCCTGTCCCAGCGCGTCGGGGCGCGTGTGCTCAGCGCCGCGCCCACGGCTACGCCGGCGCCGAACATGGGCCAGAACAAATCCGGCCAGGGCGAACCCGCCGGCAGCGCGCCGCGGGCGATCACCGGCAGAAAGGTGGCGGTGACGATGTAGCCCAGCCCCGCCAGCCCATAGGCCAGCGCATGCACGCCACGCGCCGCCGCCGCGCCGCCGCCCGCGGCGCGCGCCGCAGCCGCTGGCGCATGCGCCGCGCCCGCCTGCGCCTTGGCCGCACGCCCCTGCACCACGGGCCAGACCACCAGGCACAGCAACACCGACAGCAGGCCAAACACCACCCAGCCCGATGCCGCGCGCCACTGCGCCTGCACCATCAGGCTGGTCGCCAGGCCGGTGAGCGCAATGCCCACGCCCGGGCCGCAGAAAATCAGCCCGCCCATGGCCGGGCGCCCCAGTACCGTGAGGCGCACCATGGCCCAGGCGGCGGTATTCAGCAGCACAAAGGCGCTGGCCACGCCGGCGGCAAAGCGCAAGGCGGGCCAGCTGTCCGGCAGTGGCAGGGCCATGGCCAGGGTCAGCAGCACCGTGGCCACCAGGCCGGCGCGCGCCAGGCGCGCCGGGTGCCAGCGTTCATACAGGCGCGGCAGCAGCCAGGGCAGGGCCATGCAGGCCAGGGCGCCCACCAGGTAGCCCACGTAATTGGCGGTCGCCAGCCAGCTGCCCTCGGTCAGCGTGACCACGCCGTCGTGCAGCATCATGGGCAGCAGCGGCGTGAAGGCAAAACGCCCCACGCCCATAGCCACGGCCAGCGCCAGCATGCCGGCCAGGGCCACGGCGGCGGGGCGGTGCGACCAGTCGCGCGCGGAGGGCGAGGTCGGCGGGGCGGGAGTGGATGCGTCCATGGTGATGCGCTGGCAATGGGGAAGCAGGGATTATTGCCATGGCCCTGCGGGTATCCTGCGGTCGCTATCGTCTATCTGCCTCTCTTCTTCCCCTGCACGCCATGCACCACGACCTACTTGCCCGCTTGGGGCTATCGCTTCCCATCATCCAGGGCCCCATGACCGGCTCCGACACGCCGCAGCTGGCCGCCGCCGTATCCGCCGCCGGCGGGCTGGGCTTTCTGGGCTGCGGCATGCGCTCGCCCGCCGCCATGCTGGAGGCGGCCAACGCCGTGCGCGCCGCCACCGACAAACCCTTTGGCATGAACCTGTTCGTGCTGGACAGCCCCCGGCCCGAGGCCGCCGAGGTAGCCGCCGCCCTGGCCAGGCTGGCACCCATGTATGCACGCTTTGGCCTGCAGCCCGAGCCACCCGCGCGCTGGTGCGAAGACTTCGCCATGCAGTTCGAGGCGCTGATCCAGGCCCGCCCGGCGGTCGCCAGCTTCACCTTCGGCATTCTGAGCAGCGCCCAGGTGCGCCGCATCAAGATGGACGCCGGCAGCTACGTCATCGGCACCGCCACGACGCCGGCCGAGGCACTGGCCTGGGCGGAAGTGGGCGCCGATGCCGTGGTCGCCAGCGGCCTGGAGGCCGGCGGGCACCGCGGCACCTTTCTGGGCGACTGGGAGGGCAGCCAGATCGGCACCCTGGCCCTTGTGCCGGCCTGCGTGGATGCCTTGAGCATTCCCGTCATCGCCGCCGGCGGCATCATGGACGGGCGCGGCATCGCCGCGGCGCTGGCCCTGGGCGCACAGGCGGTGCAAATGGGCACGGCCTTCCTGGCCTGCCCCGAATCTGCCATCACGCCCGCACAGCGCGCCGCCATGACCGGCGCACAGGCCAGCGACACGCGCCTGACGCGCATCTTCTCCGGCCGCCCGGCACGCGGCATCGTCAACGACGCCATGCGCGCGCTGGCCCCGCACGAGGCCGAGATACCCGCCTATCCGATACAGAACGCCCTGATGGGCCCGGTGCGCCGCGCCGCCGCGCAGACGGGTGATGCCGGGCATATTGCGTTGTGGGCTGGACAAGGGGTGGGGGCGGTGCGGGCGCTGACGGCCGGCGTTTTGCTGCAGACGCTGGAGCGGGAGTGGCGGGACGCCCGCAATTTACTATAATTTTAATAGCTATTAGCGCTTGTCATATGGGCGCTACAAGGCGATTTTTTAATACCAAACCACTTTCCGTGCCACACCGGCTACAGAGCCATGGTTCACGGCGTTGGCGTGGCGTGAAACCAGCGCAGGAACCTGCGCCGGCGCAGCCACCAACCGCGCTGCAAATAGGCTCGCGCCAGCTCGTCGGGGGTGAGCGGCGAGGCGGCGCGAAAGTTCTGCCGCAGCTGCTCGGCCAGCGCGGCCGTGCCGTCCGGGCTCTGGCAGACATGGCGCATGGCGCCAACCAGGCTGCGCGCCGCCTGCTGCGCCAGCGCCAGGCGCAGGCCGGCGTGCTGCCACTCGGGCTGGCCCGCTAGCGCCTGCGCCAGCGGCAGCAGCGCGGCCGACTGGTCCAGCGCCTTGCGCAGACTCATGCTCGCCAGAATGCTGCTGTCACGCTGACGGTAGGCCACCCAGGGGCTGGTTTCGTAATAAAAACTCTGCGCCCGCAGCGCCATCAGCGGCATGGTGGCCATGTCCTCGAAATAACGGCCGGCGGGAAAGCGCACACCGCTCCGGTCATCGCCCCACAGCGGGCGGCGCGAGATCTTGGACCAGGCATGCAGCTGCCCCGTGTCCAGCATGCCCGCCATGAGCTGGGCCCGGTCGTGCACCAGCTGCCGCGCCGGGCCGTCAAAGCTGCGCTTGTGGCCCTCGCCGCGCAGGCGGTGCTTGAGGCGCATGCGCTCGCGCCAGACGGCAAAGTCGCACAGCACCACATCCGGTGCATGCTGGCGCACGATGGCTTGCAGGCCGGCAATGGCACCCGGCAGCAGCTTGTCGTCCGAGTCCAGAAACCACAGGTAGTCGCCGGTTGCCGCATCGATCATGGTGTTGCGCGCGGCGCTCAGGCCGCCGTTGCGCGCATGCTGCAGCAGCTGCAAGCGCCCCGGCCAGCGCCGATCCAGCTGCTGCATCAAGGCCCAGGAACCATCGGTGGAGCAGTCGTCGAGCACCAGCAGCTGCACCCCGCCATCGGCCGGCAACTGCTGCACCACGGACGCCAGGCATTCCTCCAGATAGGGCGCCACGTTGTACACCGGCACCAGCACGCTCAGCCAGGTCACGGTACGCTCTTTGCCTCGCCCGGTGGCCAGATACCCCGCTCCACGCCACGCAATGCCGCCCACAGCACGCTCACATAGAACACAAAGAACATGATGCCGCTGTTATGGTTGAAGAACGGCTGTGACATGCCGAACATCAGATAGGCCACCGGGATCAGGCTGCCCAGGACACGCAAGGCCAGGGCATCGTGCCAGGTGGATGAACTCTCCGGCCACTGCTGCAACCGCCGCCGCGTGGGCCAGAACAGGAACAGCACATAGGCAAACAGCGCCGCCTGCAGCAAGACCCCGAACACGCCAACCTTGACCCATATATCCAGAAAATCGTTGTGTACCTGCGGGTAGAAAACCAGCGCCTTGTCGAATTCACCCAGCTCCACACGCCGGGTCATTTCGGCCACATAGCCATGCGCACCCCAGCCCAGCCAGGGTTTTTGCGGAATCATGTCGGCCACCAGCCGGTATTGATCCAGGCGCACGCCCAGCGAGGTGCCGGCGATGCCGGCATTGAAGTACTGGGTGATTTCCTCCACCGCCTGGCCAATGCGCTCATGAAACCGAGGGGTGACGGCCAGCACCACCACCAATGCCAGCAGCAGGGCCACCGACAGTGCCAGCAAGCGGCCAAACAACCTTGGGCGAATCTGCCTGACCTGGGTCAGCAGGGCGGGGAATATCAATACCACCGCCAGCCAGCCGCCGCGCGACTGCGACAACAGGGACGCTGCAACACCGGCCACGACGGCCACCGCCATGAATGCGCGCCACCACCAGGCACGCCAGCGCCAGAATATCGCCGCGCAGACCATGGCCATGCAGCCCAGCAGCAAGGCCAGGTTGCCCCATTGAATGGCATTGGTGTAGCCCTCGGGACGCTCCATGCCCTGCGCCCAGGCCTGCCACATGGCCAAACTCCCCATGCCGATACAGCCGACGGGCAAGCCCCAAAAGAAGGCCTGCGGCCTGGGCGGAAAGGCGGCGATGAAGAGCAGACACGGCACGCCCAACAGCCACTTGATGCCCTTGTCCCAGCGGCCCATGCCGCGATCCAGCGACAGGAAAAACCACATGCAGCCCATGCAGACCAGCAGCAATGCCAGCCATAGCGTGCGGCGCTCCGGCCGGCTGCGCAGCCAACGTGGCGCGTAGAACAAGGCGCCGGCCAACAACAGTACCGCACCATAGGAGTAGCCCGAAGGCACCCAGATCGCCAGCGCCGCCAGCAGAAAGGTGGCCAACGTCGTCAGCTTGAATGGGGTTTCGGCCTTGTAGTCCATCAGTCACGCCCGCCAGGGGCATTCAGCAAGGCACGATAGCGCCGCCACATATGCTCGCGCCCACAAGCTGTAAGCGCCTGCTGGCGTGCAGCCTGCCCCAGGCGCTGCGCCTGGGCGGGGTTTTGCAGCAACTGCTGCAACGCGTATGCCAACGCAGTCGCCTCGGCAGGCGGCACCAGCAAGCCGGTGCGGCCATGCTCCAGCACCTCGCGCACACCCAGGACATCCGAGCCCACGCAGGCGCAGCCTGCGGCCATGGCCTCGACCAGGGCCAATGGCATCCCCTCCCAGTGGGAGGACAGCACGAACACCTGGGTGGCGGCCAGGCGCTGCGGCAGGTCAGGCACATTGCCCAGGAAGCGCACCTGCTCCTGCAAACCGAGGGACTGCGCCAGGGCCTCGGCCTTGCCGCGCAGGCCGGCCTTGCCGGCGCCGGCCAGGTACAGCGTGGGCCGCAGGCCACGCTCGCGCAGTAGGCCCAGCGCCGCTATCAGCGTGGTGTGATCCTTTTGCCGGGCAAAACGCGATGCCATCAGGATGGCGGGCTCGCGCTGTTCCCAGCGCTGCGGTAGCAAGCTTGCAGGAAAGCGCTCCAGCGCAATGCCATTCGGGATGGCCAGGCATTTGCCCGGGGCAAAACCGCGCTCGATGAGTGCGGTGCGCACCCCTTCCGACACGCCTATGCTGGCCTGGGTGTGCGGCTCAAGCTCCAATGCCTGGCGCAGGCGCCGGGGCGTGTAGCGCTCGCGTGAGTTGTGCTCGACATGGAAGATGCGCGGCACGCCCTCGGCCACGGCGGCGCGCCGGCCCCAGATATGGTCGCTAAAGCCATGCGCAAAGACCACGTCCGGACGCCAGTCGCGAATGATTTTGCGTAACTCCCATACCGTGAGCGCATGCAGCCAGTTGGACACCAGCTGCACCTGCAGCCCCTGGTCACGCAGCGCCTGCACGCGCTCTGCCGAGGTATTGCGCTTGCGCCGCAGCACCAGCAGCGTCTGCATATGGGGCTCGCCCCGGGCGGCCAGGCACAGATCGACCGCCACTTGCGTGGCACCGGAGAAGCCTCCGGTCACAAAGTGCAGCACCTTCACAGACCGCGCCAGTTCATTGGTATGGGCTGCAGAAACACCTGGCCAACTACGGCGGCTCTCCAGCCGCCCAGGCTCAATGTCCGCCCTTGAGCACCTCACCCGCCTTGAGCCGGTATTCGGTGCCGCAGTACGGGCACGAGGCATGGCCCTGGTGGGCGATCTCGAGGAACACGCGCGGGTGGCTGTTCCACAGCTTCATGTCGGCCTTGGGGTTGGGGCAGTGCACTCCGCCGTTGCCGTCCAGATCCTTGGCCAGCAGTTCAACGATTGCTTGTGTCATGGGGGTTCAGACCTTGGTGAGCCAGTGGGCGTATTTGGGGTTGCGGCCGTTGACGATGTCAAAGAACGCGCTCTGGATCTTCTCGGTGATCGGGCCGCGGCTGCCGGAGCCGATCTGCACCCGGTCGAGCTCGCGAATCGGCGTGACCTCGGCCGCCGTGCCGGTGAAGAAGGCCTCGTCGGCGATGTAGACCTCATCGCGCGTGATGCGCTTTTGCACGAGGTCCAGGCCCAGGTCCTTGCAGATGTGCAGCACGGTGTTGCGCGTGATGCCGTTCAGGGCGCCGGCGGACAGGTCGGGGGTGTAGACCACGCCGTCCTTGACGACGAAGATGTTCTCGCCCGCGCCTTCTGACACAAAGCCGGCGGCGTCGAGCAGCAGGGCCTCGTCGTAGCCGTCGTCCAGGGCTTCCATGTTGGCCAGGATGGAGTTGCTGTAGTTGCTCACCGCCTTGGCCTGCGTCATGGTGATGTTGACGTGGTGGCGCGTGTAGCTGCTGGTCTTGACGCGGATGCCGCGCTGCATGCCCTCTTCGCCCAGGTAGGCGCCCCAGGCCCAGGCGGCCACCATCAGGTGGATCTGGTTGCCCTTGGGGCTGACGCCGAGCTTTTGCGAGCCTATCCAGGTCAGCGGGCGCAGGTAGCAGCTTTCCAGGTTGTTGGCCTTGACCACGTCGATCTGCGCCTGGTTGACCTCGTCCTTGGTAAACGGCAGCTGCATGCGCAGGATCTTGGCGCTGTTGAACAGCCGGTCGGTGTGCTCCTGCAGGCGGAAGATGGCCGTGCCGTTCACGGTGTTGTAGGCGCGCACGCCCTCGAAGGCGCCGCAGCCGTAGTGCAGCGTGTGGGTCAGCACGTGGATCTTGGCGTCGCGCCAGTCCACCATCTGGCCGTCCATCCAGATCTTGCCGTCACGATCGGCCATCGAGGGAACAACGGGGCTCATGGTGATCCTTTAGAGAACTGCGAAAGTCGCAAAGCCGGCTATTTTACGATTCGGCGGCGGGTTCCTCGCCCGGTGCGGGGCGCACCAGCTCCCAGCTGGCCAGCCGGCCATTGAAAAACTTGCAGGTCACATGCGACTTCGTGCCATCCGTCCAGCGGTAGACCTCGGGCTCCTGGCCCTCGGCCGAGAGCTGCTCGCCCAACGCGCGCGTCATGGCAATGACGTGCATCAGGTTCACGCCGGGCTTGAGCTTGGCGTTGAGCATCACGGCACTGCCCACGTAGCCGATCGGGCTGTGCCGCGCCTTCTGCATCACGTTCATGAGGCGCGTGTAATGCAGCAGCGCCCACATGACCAAGCCCCCGCTCACGGTGAGGATGCCCTGAGGGCCGTAGGCCCGGTAGGCGGCGATGACGAGGACGACAATGCCCAGCGGAATGAAGATCTTGCGCCAATTCATGGCCGCATTGTCCTATGCGCGGCCCACCGGGCGACTGTGGTTCGTGCGTAGTTCCCGACATTGCGCCGCGGCCACCCCCCGCGAATAATCCGCGCATCTTGGCGACAACGCACTGCCCTGGCGTGGCGCCAGGGCGGCACAATACAGAGTGAACGACGATTCCCCCCCGCCTTCGGGCATGCCCCCCGAATTGTGGCAATGGCCCGCTGCCGCACTGGCCGGCGCCATACGCGCCAAGCGCATTTCGCCCGTAGAGGCCACCGCCGCCATCCTCGACCATATAGCGGAGCAGCAGCCCCGGCTGAACTGCTTCATCACCGTGTGCGCGGATGAGGCGCTGGCGCAGGCCAGGGCCGCCGAGACCGCGCTCATGCGCGGCGACCCCTTGGGCGCGCTGCACGGCGTGCCGTTTTCCGTGAAGGACATCGTCAACACCCAGGGTGTACCCACCACCTTCGGCGCGCTGCCCCTGCGCCACAACATTCCCGACCAGGATGCGGTGGCCGTGGCGCGGCTGCGCGACGCCGGCGCGATCCTGATCGGCAAGACCACGACGCCCGAGTTCGGCTCCAAGGGTTTCACCGACGCCCCGCTGTTCGGCGCCACGCGCAATGCCTGGAGCGCCCGCCACACCTGCGGCGGCAGCAGCGGCGGCTCGGCGGTGGCCGTGGCGGCCGGCATGGCGCCGCTGGCCGTCGCCACCGACGGCGGCGGCTCCACGCGTATCCCGGCCGCCTGCAATGGCGTGGTGGGCATCAAGCAGACCATCGGCGTGGTGCCACACAGCCAGGCGCTGGACCTGTTCGGCAACCAGACCTACGTGACGCCGACCACGCGCACCGTGCTGGACACGGCGCTGATGCTGGACGCGATGGCCGGCCCCCACGCGTGCGACCCCTGGTCCCTGGGGCGACCGAGGGTGGACTATGCACAGGCGGTACGGGCGGCGCGCGACCTGCGCGGCAAGCGCTTTCGCTACAACCTCACTCCGCACGGGCGCCGCGTATCGGCGCAGGTGGAGCAGGTCTTCCGCCAGGCGCTGCGCCATATCGAGTCGCTGGGCGGCAGCGTGGAGCCGTTCGAGGCCGAGCTGGACATCGAGCCCCTGTGGCGCACGGTGAACCACACGGTCTGGCGCGCTCGCTTCGCGCCGCTGGTGCAGCAGCATGGCGCCGCGCTGAGCGCCACCTTCCGGCGCCAGATCGAGAGCGCACAGGACTACAGCGCGCTCGACTACCAGAACGCCATGTTCGCGCGCTCCCGGCTGTTTCACACCGTGCAGGGCTGGCTGGACGGCGCGGACTTCCTGGTCATGCCGACGCTCACGCGCACGGCGCTGCCGCTGGGTACCGACATCTTCGACCGCATGGAGATCGACGGCGTGCAACTGGACGACATCCGCGCCAACTGGTACCCCTGGACCATGCCGTTCAACATGACGGGCCACCCGGCCATCAGCCTGCCCTGCGGCTTCGACGCCGAGCGGCTGCCGGTGGGCCTGCAGATCGTCGCTCCCCTGTTTGCCGACGCGCAAATGCTGCAGGCCGCGGCCTGCCTGGAGACCTCTTTCAACCTGCTGCAGGCCTGGCCTGACATGCGCTCAACCCAAGACCTGGAGACACCCCTATGACGACCTACTCACGCCGCCACGCGCTGCTCACCGGCGCGCTGGCCGCCCTGGCCCTCGCATCCACCCCCGCCGCACGCGCCCAGGAGGGCGACTTCACGCGCATCGTGGTCGGCTTCGCGCCCGGCGGCGCGGCCGATTCGCTGGCGCGCATCTACGCCGAGCAGCTGCGCCAGGACGGCCTGGGCAACGTGCTGGTCGAGAACAAGCCCGGCGCATCCTCGCGCCTGGCCCTGGACTACGTGAAGAAGGCGCCGGCCGATGGCAAGACCGTCTTCATCGGCCCGTCGCCGATGTTCACCATCTTCCCGCTGACCTACAAAAAGCTCAGCTACGACCCCGACAAGGACCTGGTGCCGGTGGCCTTGCTGACCGACGTGCCCACCGTCATCGCCACCGCCGTCAACGCGCCGTACAAGACGCTGGACCAGTATGTCCGGTGGCTGAAGCAGAACCCCGCGCAGGGCAGCCTGGGGCTGGCGTCCATCGGCAGCGCCGGCCACCTGGGCGCCTTCGCGCTGAGCAAGGAGCTGGGCCTGAGCGTCACGCCCACGCCCTACCGCGGCGCCACGCCCATGCTGGTGGACGTGGTGGCCGGCAATGTGTCCATGGGCTGGGATGCGGTGGCGAGCATGATGCCGCTGTACCGGGGCAACAAGCTGCATTTCCTTGGGGTCAGCGGCACACGCCGGATCAAGGCCCTGCCCGAGGTGCCGACCGCGTTCGAGCAGGGCTACAAGCAGTTCGAGCACGCCACCAGCTGGTACGGCGCTTATGTGAGCGGCGCTACGCCGGAGCCGGTCAAGACACGCCTGCAGGAGGCCTTCCTCAAGGCATCGCGCAACCCGGCCACGGCCGCCAGGCTCGAAGACCTCGGCCTGGAGGTCGTGGGCAGGCCCGGCGCGGACGCCAGGGAGCGCATGCTCAAGGAGCGCGCCGCCTGGAGCCCCATCGTCAAGGCCTCGGGCTTCGAGGCGCAGGACTGAGTTTCACCCCAGGCCGCGCACCGCTGCCATGGCCTCGTCCACGCGCTCCACGGCGTGGATCTCCAGGCCGGGGATGGGCTTCTTGGGCGCATTCGCCTTGGGCACCACGGCCATGGTGAAGCCGAGCTTGGCGGCCTCCTTCAGGCGCTCCTGGCCGCGCGGCGCGGGGCGCACCTCGCCGGCCAGGCCCACCTCGCCGAAGGCGATGAAGCCCTTGGGCAGCGCGCGCCCGCGCAGGCTGCTGGTGATGGCCAGCATCACCGCCAGGTCGGCCGCGGGCTCGCTGATGCGCACGCCGCCCACGGCGTTGACGAACACATCCTGGTCCGCGCAGGCCACGCCCGCGTGGCGGTGCAAAACCGCCAGCAGCATGGCCAGGCGGTCGCGCTCCAGGCCGACCGACAGGCGCCGCGGGCTGGGCCCGCCGCCATCCACCAGGGCCTGTATCTCCACCAGCATGGGGCGCGTGCCCTCCAGCGTGACCAGCACGCAGCTGCCGGGTACGGGCTCGGCGTGCTGGGAGAGGAATATCGCGCTGGGGTTGGCCACGCCCTTCAGGCCGCGCTCCGTCATGGCGAACACACCGATCTCGTTCACCGCGCCAAAGCGGTTCTTGATGGCGCGCACCAGGCGAAAGCTTGAGTGCGTGTCGCCCTCGAAGTACAGCACCGTGTCCACCATGTGCTCCAGCACGCGCGGGCCGGCCAGAGCCCCCTCCTTGGTCACATGGCCGACCAGGATGATGGCGATGCCCGTGGCCTTGGCCAGGCGCGTCAGGTGCGCCGCGCATTCGCGCACCTGGGCCACGGAGCCGGGCGCGCTGCTGAGCTGGTCTGAGTAAACGGTCTGTATCGAGTCGATCACCGCGACGGCAGGCTGCGTGGCCTCTATGGTGGCGAGGATCTTCTCCAGCTGGATCTCGGCCAGCACGTTCACCTGGCTGGCATCCAGCCCCAGGCGGCGCGAGCGCAGCGCCACCTGGGCGCCGCTCTCCTCGCCGGTCACGTACAGCGTGGGCAGGCCCCGGCGCTGCAGCGCGTCCATGGCCTGCAGCAGCAGCGTGGACTTGCCTATGCCCGGGTCGCCGCCGATCAGCACCACGCCGCCCTCGACCACGCCGCCGCCGAGCACGCGGTCGAGCTCCTCGACGCCGCTGGCGGTGCGCGCCACCTCGGTGGCCTCGATGGCGGCCAGGGGCATCACCGCCTGGGCCTGGGCCAGGCCGGCGTACTGGCCCGCGGCGTTGCTCAGGCGGTTCTTGCCGGGCGCCGCCTCGGGCACGGTCTCGATCAGTGTGTTCCAGGCGCCGCAGCCGGGGCATTTGCCCAGCCAGCGCGGGCTGGTGCTGGCGCATTCGCTGCAGGTGTAGAGGGTTTTGTCCTTGGCCATGGGGTGGGGACTATAACCAGGACAATCGACGCGGCGCCCGCACCCGCCCCGGCGCGTGGTTTCAGACCAGAATTTGAAACAAAATAGGCTGTAACGCTTTACTGTATTGCGTAAACAGCTATTTTTAAAGGAGCACAAAATGCCTGCATTGACCCTGTACTACGCCCCCGGCACCTGCGCCCAGGCGGTGCGCATCGCGCTGGAGGAGGCACAGGCGCCCCATGCACTGGTGCGCGTGGACTTTGCCAGCCAGCAGCAGCGCACGCCCGAGTACCTGGCCGTGAACCCCAAGGGCCGCGTGCCCGCGCTGGTGACCGAGCAGGGCACGCTGACCGAAACCCCGGCCCTGCTGGTGTATGTGGCGCAGCGCTTTCCGGCCGCGCAGCTGGCGCCCACCGACGCCTTCGGCCTGGCACGCATGCAGGAGTTCAACAGCTACCTGGCCTCCACCGTGCATATCGCCCATGCCCACCGCCCGCGCGCCGCCCGCTGGGCCGACGAGCCCGAGGCCCAGGCGGCGATGCAGCGCAAGGTGCCGGCCAACATGACCGAATGCTTTGACATCATCGAGCGCCACTACCTGGCGCACACGGACCAGGGCCCCTGGGTGCTGGGCGCGCAATACAGCGTGGCCGACGGCTACCTGTTCACCATGGCCGGCTGGCTGAAAAGCGACGGCGTGGACATTGCGCGCTTTCCCAAGGTGGCGGCACACCGCGAACGCATGGCCGCGCGCCCCGCCGTGCAGCGGGCACTGGCCTGAAAAGCAAAAAAAGAAGCCGGCCCCCTCGCGGAGTGCCGGCCCGTAAAGGCCCGTCAGGCGGGCCGGCTTTCACGAGCTACCATGAATTGTTGAACATTCACTCAAAGGGCTGGGGCCGCTTGGTCTTGTCGCTCGACGGCGGCAGGATGGGCATGGCGATCCGGGGCTGGTCGCCGGTCAGCGTCTTCAGGAAAGCCACGATGTCGGCGTTTTCCTTGTCGCTGAACTTGCGCCCCAGCTGGATGCGACCCATGGTGTCCACGGCCTCGGCCAGGGTGTCGGCGGCGCCATCGTGGAAGTAGGGGTAGGTCAGCTCCACGTTGCGCAGCGTCGGCACCTTGAAGTTGAAGCGCTCGGCGTCGTTGCCGGTCACGGCGGAGCGGCCCTCGGCCGGGTTGTCCGTCTTGTAGGGCTCGACCAGGCCCATCTTCTGGAACGAGGTGCCGCCCAGGTTGGGGCCGTTGTGGCAGGCCACGCAGCCCGAGCCCTTGAACAGCTGGTAGCCACGCAGCTCCTGCGCCGTGATGGCCTTCTTGTCGCCCTTGAGCCATTTGTCAAACGGCGCGTTGGGCGTGACCAGGGTTTCCTCGAAGGCGGCGATGGCGGCCGTGACCTCGTCGATGCCCAGCTTGTCGTGGCCAAACACGCGCTTGAACTCGCCCACGTACTGCGGGATGGAGCGCAGCATGTCCACCGCCAGGTCATGCGAGAAGGCCATCTCGCCCGGGTTGGCGATCGGGCCGCCGGCCTGCTCCTTCAGGTCCTTGGCGCGGCCGTCCCAGAACTGCGCCAGGTTCAGGCTGGAATTGAGCACCGTGGGCGAGTTGATCGGGCCCTTCTGCCACTTGTCGCCAATCGAGGTCTTGAGGTTGTCCGAGCCGCCCATGCTCAGGTTGTGGCAGGAGTTGCACGAGATGAAGCCCGAGCGCGACAGGCGCGGGTCGAACCACAGCTTCTTGCCCAGCTCGACCTTGGCCGGGTTGGTGACCTTGGCCGGGGCAATCGGCTGCACGGGCTCCTGAGCGCGCGCCGGGGCCGCCGCCAGCAGGGCAGCGGCGCCCACTGCGCCGAGTGCGAAGCGCAGGGCATGTCGCAGAGAGGAAGACCTGGATGGATAGGACATGGGGCAACTCCACAATTTTTTAGTTGGCTATCACGCAGCGATCGGTGCGCTGCGAAGCCATTCTTAGTGGAAACCCCAGGTCATTGCTTGATCTAGAGCAACATTAGAACAATCTAAATTAATGTTGACTGGCGGCGTCGGGTATAGGCCCTAATCCATGGTCACCGGCACGCGCGGCGCCAGCGCACACATCAGCTCATAACCCACGGTGCCGGCGGCCTGCGCCACCTCGTCTATGGGCAGCAGGGCACCGTTGCCGGCGCGGCCCCAGAGCGTGACCTCGGCGCCCGGGCCTGCATCGGGAACGGGTGTCAGATCGACGGTGATCATGTCCATGCTGACGCGGCCCACGGTGCGCGTGCGCACGCCGCCCACCAGCACCGGCGTGCCGGTGTCTGCATGGCGCGGATAGCCGTCGGCATAGCCGCAGGCCACCACGCCGATGCGCAAAGGCCCATCGGCCATGAAGCGCGAGCCATAGCCCACGCTGTCGCCGGCCTGCAGCTGCTGCACGGCGATGAGGCGCGAAGCCAGGGTCATGGCCGGCTGCAAGTCCCAGGCGGCGGCCGTGCGCTCGGGGTGGTCGGGCGCGCTGCCGTAGAGCACGATGCCGGCGCGCACCCAGTCCAGGCGCACTTCGGCCGCGCCACCGTGGCGCAGGATGGCGGCGCTGTTGGCGATGCAGCGCTCGCCCGGCAGGTCCTGCGTGGCCTGCTCGAAGGCCTGCAGCTGGTGCGCTATGCCGCGCGCGCTGTCGGCGTCGCTGAAATGGGTCATGAACGAGATTTCATCGACCTGCGGCAGCGCGTTCAGGCGCGCCCAGGCACTGCGGTAGCGCCCGGGCGTGAATCCCAGACGGTTCATGCCGCTGTTCATCTTCAAGAACACGCGCTGCGGCACCTGGGTCTTGTGCGCCGCCAACCAGTCGATCTGCTGCTCGCAATGCACGGCGTGCCACAGACCCAGGCGCGAACAGACCTCCAGGTCGCGCGGCTCGAATACGCCCTCCAGCAGCAGGATGGGGCCGCGCCAGCCGAGCTGGCGCACGCGCTGCGCCTCGGCCAGATCCAGGAGCGCAATGCCGTCGGCCGAGCGCAGGGCCTCGAACACCCGCTCTATACCGTGGCCATAGGCATTGGCCTTGACCACCGCCCACACGCGCGCATCGGGCGCCGCGCGGCGCGCGCGCTCCAGGTTGTGCTGCACCGCAGCAGGGTGGATGGTGGCGAGAATGGGGCGCGGCATGGCGGTGTTAACACGTATCAGGACGGGCGCATTCTGGCATCGCCGGGCTCCAGGCGCGTGATATAACCGCCCGTCGCTCCGAGGAGTGTTTCCAAATATCACAGTCCCTCGGCCCAGCGGCCCGGGAAGCACCAGCCATCCGATGAAGCGCGGTTTCTACACCATCATGTCGGCGCAGTTTTTCAGCTCGCTGGCCGACAACGCCTTGTTCGTGACCGCGGTGGAGCTGCTGCGCAGCGGCGGCTCACCCGAATGGCAGCGCGCCGCCCTGGTGCCGATGTTCGCGCTGTTCTACGTGGTCCTGGCGCCCTTCGTGGGCGCGTTTGCCGACTCCATGCCCAAGGGGCGGGTGATGTTCATCAGCAATGCCATCAAGGTGGTGGGCTGCCTGATGATGCTGTTCGGCTCGCACCCGCTGCTGGCCTATGGCGTGGTGGGGCTGGGCGCGGCGGCGTACTCGCCGGCCAAGTACGGCATCCTCACCGAGCTGCTGCCCGCGTCGCAGCTGGTCAAAGCCAATGGCTGGATCGAGGGGCTGACCATAGGCTCCATCATTCTTGGCGTGGTGCTCGGCGGCCAGCTGGTGGCGCCGCATGTCTCCGGCCTGCTGCTGGGCCTGGACATGCCGGGCATTGATCTGGGGCTGGACCTGCCGGCCGAGGCCGCCATCCTCGCCCTGGTGCCGGTGTACGTGCTGGCGGCCGCCATCAACCTGCGCATACCGCTGACCGGCGTGGCCATGCGCCCCATGCCGCGCCAGCTGCTGGTGCTGCTGCGCGACTTCTGGATCTGCAACAACCGCCTGTGGCGCGACCGGCTGGGGCAGATCTCGCTGTCCACCACCACGCTGTTCTGGGGCGTCTCGGGCAATCTGCGCTACATCGTGCTGGCCTGGGCCGGCGTGGCCCTGGGCTACAGCACCACCCAGGCCTCGGCCCTGGTGGGGGTGGTGGCCCTGGGCACGGCCGCGGGCGCGGTGCTGGCCTCGTCGTACACGCAGCTGGACAAGGCCACGCGCGTGCTGCCCCTGGGCGTGGCCATGGGTCTGGTGGTGATATTGATGAACGCCATCGACAACATCTGGCTGGCCGTGCCCTTCCTGATCCTGCTCGGCGGGCTGGGCGGCTTCCTGGTCGTGCCCATGAACGCGCTCCTGCAGCACCGTGGCCACAACCTGATGGGCGCGGGACGCTCGATTGCGGTGCAAAACTTCAATGAACAGGCGGCCATCCTGGGCATGGGCGTGCTCTACAGCCTGTTCACCAAATGGGGGCTGTCGGCGTTTGGCGCCATCGCCGCCTTCGGCCTGCTGGTGGCCGCGGTGATGGTGGTGATACTGCGCTGGCATGTCTACAACGTGCGCCACTACCCCAAGGAAATGGTGCAGCTGCGCAAGATCGCACGCCTGGATCAGCACTGATTTTGATAGCTGTCTGCGCTTTATCTGCAGGCGCTACAGGCATTTTTACCGATAATCTAAGCACCTCATCTCCGCCTCTGGGAGCGCCGGCGTCCCGCCGGCATGGAGGGGCCGCCACACTTGGCCACCTGCGGGCCGGCGAGACGCCGGCGCTCCCGGGCCAAAGAAACAAGCACGCACTTTTCATGCAATCTCCCCTGCCCGTCCTGGCCCTGCTGTGCAACGCCCTGCTGTGGGGCCTGTCGTGGTGGCCGTTTCGCAGCATGCATGCCGCCGGCCTGCACCCGCTGTGGGCCACGGCCGTCATGTACACACTGGTCTGCGCCGTGATGCTGGTCGCGCGCCCAGGCAGCCTGGGCGATCTGCTGCGCCAGCCGGCGCTATGGCTGCTGGCGCTGAACTCGGGCATCAACAACATGGCCTTCAACTGGGCCGTGACCGTGGGCGACGTGGTGCGCGTGGTGCTGGTGTTCTACCTCATGCCCGCCTGGCTGGTGCTGCTGGCCTGGCGCCTGCTGGGCGAGCGCCCCACGCCGGCCGCACTGGCACGCCTGGGGCTGGCCTTTGGCGGCGTGGCGCTGGTGCTGGTGCCGGCCGGGGCCAGCTGGGGCGGCCTGCTGACCAACCTGTCGCTGGCCGACGCGCTGGCGCTGCTGGGCGGCTTCACCTTTGCCGTGACCAACGTGCTGCTGCGGCGCCTGCACACCGTGCCCGGACCGGCGCGCATGCTGGCCATGTTTGCCGGTTGCATGGGCCTGGGCTGGCTGGCCGCGCTGGCCGGGCTGGCGGCGGGCGTGGTGCCGGCCTTTCCGGCCTTCGACCCGCGCTGGGCCGCCATGGCCGCCGCCCTGGCGCTGCTGCTGATGCTGGGCAACTGGGCGCTGCAGTACGGCGCCGCGCGCCTGCCCACGGCGATCACCGGCGTGGTGATGCTGTCGGAGGTGCTGTTCGCCAGCGTGTCATCGGTGCTGCTGGGCGCCGCCCAACTGCAGCCGCGCACCCTGGCCGGCGGCGCACTGATCGTGCTGGCCGCCCTGTGGGCAACGCTGCAGCGGCGCTGAAAACAGGACACGCCAGAATGGAAAAAGACCGCGGTTCTGCGGCCTTCTGTTGCTGGCGCCGCCCCTTTCCGGGGCGCTGCGCCTGCCGGGTGATCCTTGCGGATCAGGCGGCTTTCTTCTGGCGCTGGCGGGCCGCGGCCAGGCCGGCAAAGCCCAGGCCCAGCAGTGCCAGCGAGCCGGGCTCGGGCACCTGGCCGGTGGGCGGATTCACGGCGCCAAAGCCATCCAGATAGACGTAACCTGCATGACCGCTATAAGGGCAGTCAGAGGCCAGCAGTGTCAGCGTGAAGTCATGCCCCACGGCACCCAGTGCCGCCAGGTCGATCTGCTCCACCACCCAGCCCGAGGAGTACCAGTTGCCAAACTGCGTCCAGGTCACGCCGGACGTCCCCGACCCAATGGAGCCGGCAGAGCTGTAGGCGCGGCTCACCAGGTTGTTGCCCGTCGTTTCGTCCCTCAGCGTAAGAGAGAAATAGTCGGAATCCGCGAGGCCATGTGAGTCTTCCAGCACCGCGTTCCAGGCAAAGAAGATGCTGTTGTCGGTGTAGTTGTTGACCGTCTGGCTTATGGTCGAGACAGACCTGTTGTTCACTTCGTCGTTGACGCGTACCGAGTAACCGCCGCCATAGACCCGGTTGGCCCCGGTGATGGGGTCGGTACCACCGATCATGATGGTGTTGTTGGACGTGCCGCCTGCGTAGGTCGCAGGATCAACCGGTGCGCCGCCACCAAACCACGAGCCACCCCCGCCCGTCCAGCCATTGAGGTTGCCATCCTCAAAGCCACCATTGACAAACGCACCGGCGTATGCGGATGTGCCGAGCGTCATCAGAATCGCAGCGGCCATGGAACCCAGTTTTTTGCTCATATCGAATCCTTTCAGGTGCCGTTGACAAAAGGTTGACACCCGGAAACGCATAAGTAACGTTTGTGCCACTGGAAAATGCCATTGATTTCATTGGATTTTCCAGAGAAAGCATTCTCCGTGCCGGGAGATATGTAAAAAATTTCGACAAGTTGCAGCCGCCGCCTAGCGCACCGACCGGGCCTTTGGCCATGCTTCAAAACCCAGACAGGCCACGCAACCAACAGAAATCAGGCGTGGAGCCACGCCTGTGAAGGCGGATGTTGTGGCAGCGGCTTCAGTCGCGAACAACACCATTCGCGGCTGAAGCCGCTGCCACGACCTGTAGAAAGATCAACGGGCTGTATCAGTAAAGCCGACCGGAAAGCAGCAGATAGCCCGGCAGCCAGCCCGTCAGCACGCCCTGGGCGATGCACATGGCGCCGGTGAAGCGGCCGATGTCGCGCCCGCGCGCCAGCAGCAGCCAGAACAGGGCCCACAGCAGAGCCCAGGCGGCCCAGTTGGCGCCCATCCACCAGTCCAGCAGGCTGCGGGCGCCGGCCAGGGTGTCCAGCGCCACGGGCACGGCGGTAATCGCGACGAACAGGCTGAACCAGCCCAGGCCGCGCCCGTCGGCGCCGCTGAAGCGGTTGGCCGCCACCCACAGGTAGGTGAAGGCGAACAGCAGCGTCAGCGCCCCGCCCTGGATGGAATGGGCGTCGGCGCCCGGGCCGAAGATGGAAAACAGGCCTATCGCCAGCGACACCAGGCCGACGAAGACGTTGATGACCCAGATCTCGCGGTCGGCGATATGGCCGCGCATCCACAGGCCGTTCAGGCACAGCACGGCGCCCACGTAGAACAGCGATACGCCCAGCCACATGACGCCGCTCCTCAGCCCTTGGCCTGCGGGCGGCGTGCCCGCGCCAGGGACTGGGTGACGGCGCGGCGATCCATGCCGTACATGTCGGCGAACTGCTCGGGCGTGGCGCCGCTGGCCTCGAAGGCGCGCGCCAGGGCCTCGGCCTTGGCATCGCGCTCCGCCACTTCGGCAAAGGCTTCGTCCAGCAGGGCGTTGGCCTTGTCGTCGCGCCCGCGCACCAGGGCGTCGTAGGCCTCGCGGGTGAGGCCGCTGGCCTCGAAGGCCTGGGCGATACGCCGGCGCAGCGTGGCCGTCAAGTCCTCGCCGTCACGCGGTTTGCGGCGGCGGAACACCTCCAACAGCGCGTGGTGCACATGCTCGGGCGCCATGTCCTCCACGGCCTGGCCTTGCAGGTCATGGCGCTTCATGCCCTGGGCCACGGCATTCAGGTAGCGCGTGGAGCGGGTGTGGATGGACAGGGCGAGCTTGAGCGCGTCCTTGTCGATGGCCTCGCCGTGCGCGGCCATCAGGTCGTGGAAGATGCCGCGCTTGAGCGGCAGGAACTGCGCACCGAACAGATGCGGGTACCAGCCGGCCAGCTGCTCGAGCAGCGGATGCGTGCGACGCGGCTGGGGCTGGGGCGGGCGCTGCTCGCCGGCCCCTTCGGGTGCGGATGCCGGCGCGGCCGGCTCGCGCCGGGCGCCGAAGCGGCGGCGCCCGGCACGGCGGTTCGCACGGGGCGCCGGCTGGGCGTGCGGCGCGGCTGCGGCCTCTGCGGCGGCGGCGGGTGGCGTGGCCTCGGCGGGGGGCGTCGGCAGGTCGTTCACGGGATCGTTCATGGCTCAGAAACGCGCGGCATGGCGCATGCGGCGCGGCGGGTCAAAACCCGCCATCATGCCAGCAATGCCTCGTCCAGCAGCTCCACCCAGTGGCGCACGGGGATGTCGGTGCCGCCTTGCAGGTGGGTGATGCAACCCATGTTGGCCGACAGGATGGCCGCGGGCGGCGCGTCGGCAAAGGCCTCGCCCAGGGCGCCCAGCTTGCGCTCGCGCAGCTGCCGCGACAGCTCGGGGTTGAGCACCGAGTAGGTGCCGGCCGCGCCGCAGCACAGGTGCGATTCGGTGCGCGCCACGCGCAGCGTGAAGCCCAGGGCCGCCATATGCCGCTCCACGCCGCCGCGCAGCTTCTGGCCATGCTGCAGCGTGCAGGGCGGGTGGTAGGCAAAGGCCCGGCCGGCGGCGCGCACGCGGTCTTTCAAGAGCGGCACCAGGCCCGGCAGCAGCTCGGACAGGTCGCGCGTCAGGCTGCTGATGCGCGCCGCCTTGTCGGCGTATTGCGCGTCGCGCGCCAGGACATGGCCGTACTCCTTGACCGTGACGCCGCAGCCCGAGGCGTTCATGACCAGGCATTCGACCTCGCCGCGCTCGATGTAGGGCCACCAGGCGTCGATGTTGGCGCGCATTTGCGCGCGGCCGCCGTCCTGGTCGTTCAGGTGGAACTTGACGGCGCCGCAGCAGCCGGCCTGGCGCGCCACGACGGTCTCTATGCCCGCGGCGTCGAGCACGCGCGCCGTGGCGCTGTTGATGTTGGGCGCCATGCTGGGCTGCACGCAGCCCTCCAGCAGCAGCACCTTGCGCGCATGGCTGCGCCGGGGCCAGGCGCCGGCCGGCGGGTGGGGCTGAACCTTGTCGCGCAAGCCCTCGGGCAGCAGGCCGCGCACGGCCCGGCCGGCCTTCATGGCAGGCCCGAACAGCGGCGAGGGCAGCACCTCCTTGAGCGCCCAGCGCACGGCGCGCTCGCCCAGGGGGCGCTGCACCTTTTCCTCGACGATGCGCCGGCCTATGTCCACCAGGTTGCCGTATTGCACGCCGCTGGGGCAGGTGGTTTCGCAGTTACGGCAGGTCAGGCAGCGGTCCAGATGCGCTTGGGTCTTGCGCGTGGGCTCCATCCCTTCGAGCACCTGCTTGATCAGGTAGATGCGCCCGCGCGGGCTGTCCAGCTCGTCGCCCAGCAGCTGGTAGGTGGGGCAGGTGGCGGTGCAAAAGCCGCAGTGCACGCATTTGCGCAGGATGGCCTCGGCCTCCTGCCCTTCGGGCGTGCCCTGGTACTCGGGTGCGAGCTGGGTTTGCATGGGTGCTTTCCTGTATGGGCCTGCCGCGCGGCTACAGGAGCCGGCCGGGGTTGAGGATGGCGGCCGGATCGAACGCCTGCTTCAGGCGCCGGTGTATCGCCGCCAACGCCCCAGAATTGGTATCAAAAATGCCTTTATCGCCCATACCATCAGCGCCAGCAGCTATAAAACAAGAAGCACTACCACCGACCTGCAGGGCCAGCGTGCGTAACGCCTCGCGGTGGTGCATGGGCGCCTGCAGCCAGCGCAGGCCACCCTGCCATTCGATGAGCGGCGCCGCCACGCCCGCGGGCAGTGGCAGCACCGGCGCCGTCTGCGGCAGGGACAGGCGCCACAGCGCCTGGTCAGCCGGGCGCGCCGCAAACCAGGGCAGACGCTGGTCGCGGCAGGCCTGCCAGTCGTCGGCCACATTCGGCGCGTCCTGCAGCGCGCCGCCCATGTCGCGACAGGCGGCCTCCACCGCCGCCCGTGCGCCGCGCAGGCGCACATAAAGCTGGCCCGCGCCGCCCTCTTCCAGCCAGCAGCTGGCATTCAAAGGCAGGGGCTGGCCGCCCCAGGCGTGCAGCATCTTCAGCGCCTCGGCCTGGCCGCAGTCAAAGCGCAGCGTGGCCTCGGCCGGCGCCACGGGCAGCACCTTCAGGCTGACCTCGGTGATCACGCCCAGCTGGCCCCAGCTGCCCGCCATCAGGCGCGAGACGTCGTAGCCGGCGACGTTCTTCATCACCTGGCCGCCAAAGCGCAGCAGCTCGCCACGGCCGTTGATGATCTCCACGCCCAGCACGAAGTCGCGCACCGCGCCCACGCTGGCGCGCGCCGGGCCCGACAGGCCGGCGGCCACCATGCCGCCGACGGTGCCACCAGCGGCAAAGCGCGGCGGCTCGAAGGCCAGGCACTGGCCATGCCGGGCCAGCAGCGCCTCCAGCTCGGCCAGCGGCGTGCCGGCCAGGGCCGTCACCACCAGCTCGCTGGGCTCGTAGCTGACGATGCCGGCCAGGGGCCGCATGTCCAGCGGCTCGCCCGCATGGCGCGGCGCGCCGGGGCCGTGAAAGTCCTTGGTACCGCCGCCGCGGATGCACAGCGGGGCCTGGCGCGCGGCGCTGTCGCGCACGCGGTCGATGATCTGGCTGAGGGCTGCGTCCATGGCGGCCATGGTACTGCCGGCCCCGCGCGCGGCGGGCGGGCGCGGGTTTGATTTTTTTGAACGCGCGGCGTGAAGGCTTTGTGCCCAGCCGCACCCACCATCAACGGTTGTACGCCGTCTCGCCGTGGTAGCTGATGTCCAGGCCCTGGCGCTCGGCCTCCTCGCTCACGCGCAAGCCCACCAGCAGGTCGGCGATCTTGTAGGCCACGAAGGACACCACGCCGGACCAAACGATGGTGAACAGCACGCTCTTGACCTGTATCCACAGCTGCGCGCCCATGCTGAAGGTGTCGGGAGTCAGGCCCCCGGTGCCACCCAGGCCCTGGGCCGCGAACACGCCGGTGAGGATGGCGCCGACGATGCCGCCCAGGCCATGCACGCCGAACACGTCGAAGGCGTCGTCCACCTTGAGCATGCGCTTCAGGCCGCCCACGCCCCACAGGCAGACCAGGCCGGAGACCAGGCCGATGGCGATGGCGCCCATGGGCCCGACAAAGCCGGCCGCCGGCGTGACCGCCACCAGGCCGGCGACGGCGCCCGAGGCCGCGCCCAGCATCGATGCCTTGCCCTTGTGCACGGCCTCGCCCGCGCTCCACGACAGCGTGGCGGCGGCGGTGGCGAGCACGGTGTTGACGAAGGCCAGGCCGGCGACGGCGTTGGCGGCGCCGGCCGAGCCGGCGTTGAAGCCGAACCAGCCCACCCACAGCAGCGACGCGCCCACCATGGTCAGCGTCAACGAGTGCGGCGTGAACGCCTCGCGGCCAAAGCCTATGCGCTTGCCCACCATGTAGGCGCCCACCAGGCCGGCGATGCCGGCGTTGATGTGCACCACGGTGCCGCCGGCAAAGTCCAGAGCGCCATCGGCCGCCAGCAGACCACCACCCCAGACGATATGCGCCATGGGCACGTAGCTGAAGCTGAACCACAGCACGGCGAAGATCAGCACGGCCGAGAAGCGCATGCGCTCGGCGAACGAGCCCACGATCAGCGCCACGGTGATGGCCGCGAACGTGCCCTGGAAGGCGAAGAACACGTATTCGGGGATGGTGGTCAGCGCGCCAAAACTCTCCAGGCCCACGCCCTTGAGGAACATCTTGGACAGGTCGCCCACGAACTTGCCCTCGCCCGAGAACGCCAGGCTGTAGCCGTAGATGGCCCACAGCAGCGAGCACAGGGCAAAGATCACGAACACCTGCACCAGCACCGACAGCATGTTCTTGGCCCGCCCCAGGCCGCCGTAGAACAGCGCCAGGCCGGGGATGGTCATCAGGATCACCAGCAGCGTCGAGGTCAGCATCCAGGCCGTGTCACCCGAATCGATGCGCGGTGCGGCCGGCGCCTGGGCGCATGCGGCGCCGGCCAATAGGCACAGGCCTGACACCAGGAAAGCGTGTACTTTTCTCATGATGGGTCTCCGTCGTCTACGGTTACAGGGCCTGCACGCCGGTCTCGCCGGTGCGTATGCGCACCACCTGCTCCAGCGCGGCCACGAAGATCTTGCCGTCGCCGATCTTGCCGGTGCGCGCCGCGCCCTCTATGGCCTCGATGGCGCGCTCCACCAGCGCATCGTCCACCGCGGCCTCGACCTTCACCTTGGGCAGAAAGTCCACCACATACTCGGCGCCGCGGTACAGCTCGGTATGGCCCTTCTGGCGGCCAAAGCCCTTGACCTCGGTGACGGTGATGCCCTGCACGCCGATGTCCGACAGCGCCTCGCGCACCTCGTCGAGCTTGAAGGGTTTGATGATGGCGGTGATCATTTTCATGATCGGCTCCTTTGCGAGAATTACAGGGTCTTGGTGAGCGTGACGATCAGGCGCGCCTTGTTGGCGTCGCCGAAGAAGCTTTTCTTCGTGGCGCCGGCCACGGCTGCGGAGAGCTGCAGGCCGCCGCCGAAGTCATAGGCACCGCCCAGGCTGTAATCCACGTAGTTCGGCACGCCCAGGTCGCGGATGTCGCCGGCAAAACGCGTGTAGCCCAGCGCGGCCTTGAGCGTGACGCTGGGCAGCACCTCCTGGGCGAACGCCAGGTTCAGGTAGCCCGTGTTGCGGCCGCGCCGGCTCGAGGTCTTGGCGCCGGCCCAGCCGAAGTAGTCCTTGGACACGGTGTGCGAATACTTGGCCGTGAACGGGCCGTAGCCGGCCGCGCCGTACAGCTCGGTGGTGTTGCCGCGGTTGTTGCCAGGGTAGACGTAGCTGAGCGCGCCCAGATCCAGATCCACCGAGCCGGCCTTGAGCTTGTAGCCGCCATACAGGTCGGACTCGATGGAGTTGCCGGCCAGCCAGTCCACGCTGGAGTTCCAGTTGCCCACGTAGAAGCCGCTGTCGCCAAAGCCATAGTCGAAGCCGCCCTGGATGGCCGGGTTCACCGCCTTGATGGGGTGCACATGCTGATCCTGGCCGCGGAACTTGTAGTTGCTGGTCAGCGACACATTCGCCGTCAGCTCGGCGCTCGCCAGCGCGGGAAGGGCCGCGGCCAGCAGGGCCAGGCTCACGGACTTCAGGGTTGCACGGGACATGGTTCCTCCGATATGTCTTGAAAGCGGGTACAGCTCTCAATGCACAGACCGTGCCAGGCTCCTTGCAGGTACATTTGGCTGCAAACGCGCATGGGCGCCATGGGCGCCGCGCACCAAATTGGGGAGGGTTCACGCGATGAGTCTTGCTTTGGTGCAGAGCCGCGCCCTGTTGGGCCTGCAGGCACCCGCCGTCACCGTGGAGGTGCATCTGGCCAATGGCCTGCCGAGCTTCGCGCTGGTGGGCCTGGCCGAGGTGGAAGTGAAGGAGGCGCGCGAGCGCGTGCGCTCGGCGCTGCAGAACACGGGGCTGGAGTTTCCCGCCAACAAGAAGATCACCGTCAATCTGGCGCCGGCCGACCTGCCCAAGGACTCGGGGCGTTTCGACCTGCCGATCGCGCTGGGCATCCTGGCCGCCAGTGGGCAGATTGACGCGGCGCGCCTGGCCGGCTGGGAGTTCGCCGGCGAGCTGTCGCTGTCGGGCCTGCTGCGCCCGGTGCGCGGCGCGCTGGCCACCAGCCTGGCGCTGCGCGCGCTGGATGCACCGGCGCGCATGGTGCTGCCGCCCGGCAGCGCCGAGGAGGCCGCCCTGGTGCCGGGCACCGCGATCTGGCGCGCGCGCCACCTGCTGGACGTGGTGCGCCAGTTTCTGCCCGCCGCCATGCCGCCCGAGCCGCCAGAGGCAGACGACGGCTGGCAGCACCTGCCGCCTGCCGAGCCCGCCATGCACACCGAAGGCCCGGATCTGGCCGACGTAAAGGGCCAGTCTGGCGCCAAGCGCGCGCTGGAGATCGCCGCCGCCGGCGCCCATGGGCTACTGCTGGTCGGCCCGCCGGGCTCGGGCAAGTCCATGCTGGCGCAGCGCTTTGCCGGCCTGCTGCCGCCCATGACCGTGGAGCAGGCGCTGGAGAGCGCGGCCATCGCCAGCCTGGCCGGGCGCTTCACGCCGGCGCAGTGGATGCGCCGCAGCACCGCCAGCCCGCACCACAGCTGCAGCGCCGTCGCGCTCGTCGGTGGCGGCTCGCCGCCGCGGCCCGGCGAGATATCCCTGGCGCACGAGGGCGTGCTGTTCCTGGACGAATTCCCGGAATTTGCGCGCAGCGCGCTGGAGGCCCTGCGCGAGCCGCTGGAGAGCGGACGCATCACCATCTCGCGCGCGGCGCAGCGCGCCGAATTCCCGGCGCGCTTTCAGCTGATCGCCGCCATGAACCCCTGCCCCTGCGGTTTTGCCGGCTCGCGCCAGCGCGCCTGCCGCTGCACGCCGGATCAGATCGCGCGCTACCAGGGCAAGCTATCGGGCCCACTGCTGGATCGCATCGACCTGCATGTGGAGGTGCCTGCCCTGCCCGCCGAGGAGCTGTTGCACGCCCCCGCGGGCGAGGCCAGCAGCGCCGTGCGCGAACGCGTGGCGCGCGCGCATGAGCGCGCCCTCGCGCGCCAGGGCCAGCCGAACCAGGCGCTGCAGGGCCAGGCGCTCGACCGCATGGTGGCGCTGGACGAGCCGGCCGCGCGCTTCCTGCAGCAGGCCGCCGCGCGCCTGGCCTGGTCGGCGCGCAGCACACACCGCGCGCTGAAGGTGGCGCGCACGATTGCCGACCTGGCGGCCTCTGAGCATGTCACGGTGGCCCATGTGGCCGAGGCGGTGCAGTATCGGCGAGTCCTGCGCGCTACCGTTTGAATAGCTTATAGCGATTGCCCCACAGGCGTTACAGGCCTTTTTCCAAAAACCAAATGGGTTTGCCGCATCTGCGCGGCGCCCGCGGCTAGTCCCTGTCGGATGAACGCCGTAGCAGCCGCGTCGGCTATGCTGCGACCATGCGTCTTGAAGACTTGGAGATCTTTCGCGCCGTCCATGAAACCGGCAGTTTCCAAAGGGCGGCCCAGCGCTCGGGCCTGAGCCAGTCCGCCGTCACCAAGGTCGTGCGCAAGCTCGAGGACGAGTTCGGCCTCCAGCTCATGGAACGCGGCGGACGCATCATCGCGCTGACCCCCGCCGGCCGCACGCTGTACCAGCGCGCGCTGGCTCTCGCCGATCTCGCCGCCGCCACCCGCAGCGACCTGGAGGGGGAGGCGGCCGCGCTGCGAGGATCCATACGGCTGGGCGTCGTGCCGGCCCTGCTGCATGGCGTTGTCACGCCCGTGCTGGCCGAGACCCTGGCGGGGTCGAGCGCCGTGCAAGTCCAACTGATCGTCCGGCATTCCGCGGAACTGGTGCGCATGCTGGAGGAGGGCAAGCTCGATCTGGTGCTGTGCTTTGGCGTACAGCACCTGTCACCGCACGTCGCCGGGACCCCGGTCGCGCGCCAGCGCTACCGGCTGGTGGTGCGCGCGGGCCATAGTCTGGTGGGCCGCACGCCCGGCATGGAAGAGCTGTCCCGGCAGTGCTGGCTGCTGCCGCCCGCGGATGTGACGCTGAGGGTGGAGATCGAGCAGCTGTTTTCGGATGCCGGCTGGGGCCCGCCGAACGTGCGCGTGGAGTCCGATGCCTCGGCCACGCTGCTGCTGCCGCTCATCCGGCAAAGCGACCTGATCGCGGTGCTGGCGGAACAGGCGTTCCAACCCCTGTCCCGGGAGGGCCTCGCGGCCCTGGATGTAGACCTGCGGGCCCTGCTCGGGAACGTGGTGATCTATTACCGGCGCCAGACGCCGTCGGTAGGCCTGGTGATGCAGCTCAAGCACCGGCTCGAAGCGCAGGCGCACAGCAACTTCTCTGCCTGACGCCGCGCCGCGCGTATTCCCCGCAGGAATCGAAGCCGGAACCAAAGTCGCCGGCACCCTCCTAGAGTCCATTGCAAACGGCATCCAGCGCGCGCCCCGAGCGTGCGGCCCCGGATCCATCGCGGCGCAAAGGTGCGCCGCAGGGCGATGCCGTGCCTTCACATGGGAAGCAGCACATGGACCTCAAGGACAGCCTGTACGACCTCTTTCGCCAGTCGGCACGGATCTTCGCGGCGACCCCCTTTCTGGCCGTACCCACGCGCTTGGCGCAGGCCTGGGAGACGCCCCGGGAAACCACCTTCGGCGAGGCGCTGGCCCGCGTAGAGGATCTGAAGGCGCGCTATGCGGCGCAGGGCGTGGCGCAGGGCGACCGGGTCGCGCTGGCCTTCGAATCGCGGCCCGAGTTCGTGTTCCATTACCTGGCGCTCAACGGCTTGGGCGCCTGCGTCGTGCCCCTGAACACCGACCTGTCGGTGGACGAGCTGGCCTACCAGCTCGGGCACGCCGACTGCAGCGCCGTCATCGGCCTGCCGTCCCTGCAGCCGCTGCTGGCAAAAAGCGTGGCCGCCACGGGCCGCCCCCTGGCGTTGAGCGTGCATGGCCCGGACGGCGTCGGCCGCCTGTGGCGCCCCGCGCACGCGCCCACGCCCCGCGTGGCACCGGAGGAGCGGCCCGCGGCCATCCTCTACACCTCGGGCACCACCGGCCGGCCCAAGGGCTGCGTGTTGACCAACGTCTACCTGCAGGAGGCCGCCGCCTACAACCTGCGGCTGCCGCCGCATCTGGCGTTCGCGGTGGGCGCGGAGCGCCAGATGAACCCGCTGCCGCTGTATCACATGAACGCCATGGTGAACACGCTGGGCTCGGCCATCGTGACCGGCTCGTGCTACATCATGCCGGGGCGCTTCAGCGCCACGAACTGGTGGAGCGACATCGCAGATACCAGGGCCACGCGCTTCAAGTACCTGGGCATCATGGTGCCCGCCCTGCTGGGCCAGCCCGAGACGCAGCGCGACCGGCAATCCGGCGTGAAGGTGGCCTTTGGCGCGGGCGTGGATCCGGCGCTGCATGAGCGCTTCGAGCAGCGCTTCGGCTTTCCGCTCATCGAGGTCTGGGGCATGACGGAGACGGGCCGCTTCATGTGCGTGGATCGGGAGCCGCGGCAGATCCATACCCGGGCCTGCGGGCGTCCCCTGCAGGGGCTGCAGGCCCGCCTGATCGACGATGCAGGGCAGGAGGTGCCCGATGGCGAGGTCGGCGAACTGGTGGTGCGCCACAGCGCCGAGAAGCCGCGCCACGGTTTCTTCAGCGGCTATCTCGGCGACCCGCAGGCGACGGAGAAGGCCTGGGAGGGCGGCTGGTTCCACAGCGGCGACCTGTGCACGCGCTCGGCCGACGGGCTCTTCACCTTCGTCGATCGCAAAAAGAACATCGTGCGCCGCAGCGGCGAGAACATCTCCAGCGCCGAGGTCGAGGCGGTGCTGGCCGCCTGCCCCCTGGTCAAGCAGGTGGCCGTGACGGCCGTGCCGGATGCCTTGCGCGACGAGGAGGTGCTGGCCTGCGTGATCCCGGTGGCGGGCGTCGCGCGCGACCATTCCCTGGCGCTGACGCTGCATGCGTTCGCCGCCGAACGCCTGGCCTATTACAAGCCGCCGGGCTGGGTCTATTTCGTCAACGAGCTGCCGATCACCGGCACGCAAAAGGTGCAGAAGCACCGCATTTTCCCCGGCGGCTTCCGCCACGACCTGCCCGGCCTGCACGACGTGCGCGATCAAAAGCGCTGGAAGAAGTGAACCCGGCATTCCCTCTCGCAACCACAACCCAGGAGACATCCTCATGAGCCATGATCTGCCCACCCACGAGCCCAGCCCCAGCCACCCCTATGGGCTGGAGGACCGCTACCACCTGCAGCACATCCACCTGTTCGCGACCGACATCGACGCGACGATCGCGTTCTACACGAAGTGGTTCGATGCCCGCGTCGCCTGGGATGGCGACTACGGCGGCGTGCGCAATGTGTTCATGAAGATCGGCATTGGCGCCATGCACCTGTACGAGCAGCCGCCGCGCGACCTGGGCCGCAGCGCGGTGCACCACCTGGGCATGCAGGTGGTCGGCCTGAAGGATCTCTACGATCGCATGAAGGCGGCGGGAGTGGATCTGCCCAACCCCGTGCGCGAGCATTTCGGCGGCGGCTACTTCATGGTCAAGGCGCCGGACGATGTGCTCCTCGAAGTCTTCGAGGCCGGCCCAGGCCGCGACCAGCGCGCGCGTGAGTACTACGGGCTCGGCAAGGGCGAATGAACGCCATCGACCCGACGGCCATCGTTCCACTTCACCAGACACAGGTATCGCCATGCGGTTCAAGAAGACTCTCGCCTCCCTGCTCCTCCTCGCCTGCAGCGGCCTCGCGGCGGCGCAGGACTACCCCACCAAGCCCATCACCCTGGTCGTGCCCGCCGGGCCGGGGGGCGGCACCGACATCCTCGCGCGCGCCATGGCCGAGGAGCTCGGCAAGCGCCTGAAGCAGCCCATCGTCGTCGACAACAAGACCGGGGCCTCCGGCATGATCGGCACCCAGGCGGTGGCCCGCGCGGCGCCCGACGGCTACACCCTGCTGTTCTCATACTCCGCGCCGATCTACTACGCGCGCCACATGTATGCCAAGGTGCCCTACGACGTGACGCGCGATTTGGCCGTGCTCTCCGAGGTGGCCTCCAACACCCTGGTTCTGGTGGTGAACAAGGATGTGCCGGTCAGGAACATGAAGGAGTTCATGGCCTGGGCCCAGCAGGGCAAGGGCAGGCTCAGCTACGGCTCCATAGGCGTAGGCTCGGCCGGGCATCTCGCGGCGGCCTACCTCAACGAGAGCCGCCACCTGGACATGGTGCATGCGGCCTACAAGAGCGAGGCGCCGCTGGCCCAGGATCTGGGCGCCGGCATCGTGCCGTGGGCCATGGGCACGCTCGCGCCCATGCTCCCGTTCCTGCAGAACGGCATGGTGCGGCCCATCGCCGTGCTGTCCGACCAGCGCCTGCCGGCCCTGCCGGAGGTGCCGACCATGAAGGAACAGGGCTTCGCCGATCCGGAGCTGCGCACCATGGCCTGGTTCGTCCTGGCGGCGCCGGCCAAGACCCCGAAGCCGATCCTGGACATGCTGGAAAAACAGGCGCGCGAGATCGCACAGTCGCCGCTGATGAAGGCCCGCTTCCAGGTGCTGGGGCTGGATGGCGTGGGCGGGAGCGCGGCGGACTTCCGGAAAAACTACGAGGCCACCGGCCCGGTGATCGAGAAGCTGGTGAAGATTTCCGGGGCGCGCAACGAATAGGGCCTGCGACCGGGGCAACCCTGACCCGGCTGGCCGCGCATGGGCCCGGATCACACCCCCAGATACGCCTGCCGCGCCCGCGCGTCGCGCGCCAGCTCGGCCATGGGCGCCTGGTGCACGATGCGGCCCTGCTCCAGCACATAGGCGCGGTCGGCCACGGCCTGGGCTAGCAGCAGGTTTTGCTCGCTCAGCAAAATCCCCACGCCCCGGGCCTTGAGCCGGCGGATGGCGCGCGCCATCTGCTCGACGATCAGCGGCGCCACGCCCTCGGAGGGCTCGTCGAGCAGCACCAGCAGGGGCTGGCCCATCAGCGTGCGCGCCACGCTCAGCATCTGCTGCTCGCCGCCGCTCATCTGCCCGCCCGGGCGATGCGGCATCTGGCCCAGGTTGGGGAATAGCGCGAACAGGTCCTCGGGCGTCCAGTGCGGCGCGGGTTCGCCACCCGGCCAGTGGCGCGGCGGCTGGCGACCGACCTCCAGGTTTTGCAGCACCGTCAGGTCGGTGAAGATGCGCCTGTCCTCGGGCACATAGCCCAGGCCCAGGCGCGCGATCTGGTGCGCGGGCAGGCCGTGGATGGCCTGGCCCTGCAGCCGCACCTGACCTTCGGTGCGCGCCAGCAGGCCGGCCAGGCTTTTCAGCGTGGTGCTCTTGCCCGCGCCGTTGCGGCCCATCAGCGCCACCACCTCGCCACGGCCCACGGTGAGCGACACGCCGTGCAGGATATGGGCGACGCCGTACCAGGCGTGCAGGTGGTCTACGGCGAGCAGCGGTGTGGACTTGGGCAGCCCCTCACCCCTCCCTCTCCCCAAAGGGGCGAGGGCGACCGGTTGCGCCGGACTTACTCCCTCTCCCTCTGGGAGAGGGCGGGGGTGAGGGCCGGCCACCGCAGGCGCCTCTTCCAGCCCCCCGCCCAGATACGCCGCCTGCACACGCGCGTCCTGGCGCATGGCCTCGGGCGGGCCTTCGGCCAGCAGCTGGCCGCGCACCAGCACGGCCACGCGGTCGGCCTGGCCGAAGACCACGTCCATGCTGTGCTCGGTGAACAGCACAGCCATGGCGCGCTCGCGCGCGAGGCGCCGCACCAGCTGCATCAGCGCCAGGCGCTCGGCGCTGGCCATGCCGGCCGTGGGCTCGTCCATCAACAGCAGGCGCGGCGCGTGCGCCAGGGCCATGGCCAGCTCGACGCGCTTGACATCGCCATAGGCCAGCTCGCTGCAGGGGCGGTCGGCCTGATCCTGCATGCCCACCTGCTCCAGCAGGGCCAGCGCGTCCGGCACGCGGTGCTGGCCGGCGCGGCGCCACCAGCGCCAGCCGCGTCGGTCGTGCGACAGCAGGGCCAGCTGCAGGTTCTGCAGCACGGTGAAGCTGGCGCAGGTCTGGGCGATCTGGAAGGTGCGGCCCACGCCCAGGCGCCAGATGGCGCGTGGCGGCAGGCCGGTGATGTCCTGGCCGGCCAGCAGCACGCGGCCGGCGTCGGGCGCCAGCTGCCCGTCCACCATGTTGAAGCTGGTGCTCTTGCCCGCGCCGTTGGGGCCGATCAGCGCCAGCAGCTCGCCGGCGGCCAGCTCGAAGGACAGGCCCTGCACGGCCTGCACGCCGCCAAAGGATTTGCGCAGGCCCTCCACGCGCAGCAGGCTCATGCAGCCACCCCTGGCGCTTTGTTTTTAGTAGCTACTCGCGCCCAGCACATCTGCGCAAACCCCGATATTCCCTGTGGAAACAGCAGCACCAGGAGCAGCATGGTGCCGCCCAGCAGCGCGCGCCAGTAATCGGTGGCGCGGGCCACGCTGTCGTGCAGCCAGGTGAAGGCGGCCGCGCCCACCAGCGGGCCGGCCAGCTGCTGCATGCCGCCCAGCAGCACCATGACCAGGCCATCGACCGACTTGCTGACCCACAGCACATCGGGCGCCACGCCGCCCTTGGAGAAGGTGGACAGCGCGCCCGCCAATCCCGCCACCAGGCCGGCCACGACGAAGGCCGCCCATTGCACGCGGCGTACATGGAGGCCCATGGCCTCGGCGCGCGGGGCCGAGTCGCGCGCGGCGCGCAGCGCCCAGCCCAGGGGCGAGAACAGCATGCGCCGCAGCAGGTACAGCCCCGCCGCGCAAAGCGCCAGCGCCAGCCAGTAGAACGCCGCACCCTGCGCCCAGTCCGGCGGCCAGACGCCGGTCAGGCCATTGCTGCCGCCCGTGAGGCCGTCCCACTGGAAGGCGATGGCCCAGGTGATCTGCGCAAACGCCAACGTCAACATGGTCAGCGACACGCCCGACAGGCGCACGCAGAACCAGCCATAGAGCAGCGCGCCCGCCGCCGCCGCCAGCGGCGCCAGCAACAGCGCCGCGCCCATGGGCAGGCCGAGCGCGCGCGTGAGCAGCGCCGCGCCATAGGCGCCCAGGCCAAAGTAGGCCGCGTGGCCAAACGAATGCAGCCCGCCCGGCCCGAGGATGAAATGCAGGCTGGCGGCAAACAGCGCGGCGATGAAGATGTCGGCCAGCAGCACGCTGGCGTAGCTGCCCTGGCCCAGAGCGAGCGGCAGCAGCGCCAATGCCAGCAGCAGGACGGCCCAGCCGGTGCCGGCCAGCGGGCCGGCGCCGGCCAGGGGCGCCTCGGGCGCGCCCACGCCGCGCACGGCGGCCTGCGGCCGGCCCATCAACCCCCAGGGGCGCCAGATGAGCACGGCAGCCATGACCAGAAACTCCACCACCAGGGTGAGTTTGGGGAAGGCGATCGCCACCCCTGCGATCTGCACCACGCCCAGCCAGATGCACACGGCCTTGAGCTCGGCGATCAGCAGCGCGGCGACAAAGGCGCCGGGCAGCGAGCCCATGCCGCCCACCACCACGACGACGAAGGCCGCGCCTATGGTCAGCATGTCCAGTTCCAGGCTGGCGGGCTCGCGCGGCAGCTGCAGCGCGCCACCCAGGCCGGCCAGCGCCGCGCCCAGCGCGAACACGCCGGTGAACAGCCAGGCCTGGTTCACGCCCAGGGCGCCGACCATCTCGCGGTCCTGCGTGGCGGCGCGCACCAGCGTGCCCCAGCGCGTGCGCGTCAGCAACAGCGTGAGCAGCAGCAGCACCAGCGGGCCGACGGCGATGAGCAGCAGGTCATAGGCCGGAAAGCGCCGGCCCAGGATGTCCACCGCGCCTTCCAGCCCCGGCGCGCGCGGGCCGAACAGTTCCTGCGGGCCCCACAGCCACAGCGCCGCGTCCTTGATCACCAGCACCAGGGCAAAGGTGGCCAGCAGCTGCAGCAGCTCTGGCGCACCGTAGACACGGCGCAGGAGCAGCAGCTCGACCAGCGCGCCCAAGAGGCCCAGAACCAGCGGCGCCAGCAGCAGCGCGGGCCAGAAGCCTATCGCATCGCCCAGCAGCGCGACGCTGGAATACGCTACGTACAGCCCCAGCATGTAGAACGAGCCATGGGCAAAGTTGACGATGCGCGTGACGCCAAAGATCAGCGACAGCCCGGCCGCCACCAGGAACAGCGTGGACGCGCCGGCCAGGCCGTTGAGCAGCTGGGCCAGCAGGCCGGAGAGGTCCATGCGTGCAGGTTCAGTGCGTCAGGGTGCGGCCGGCCGCAGCTTCTTCACCTCGGCGTCGGACGGCTGGAACTTGGCGCCATCCATGTACTTGAAGTTCACCATCACCCCCTTGCCGCCGTACAGCCCGGTCTTGCCCACATAGGCGCCCATGGTGGACTGGTGGTCCTGGGCGCGGTAGGTGATGGGGCCGAACGGCGTGCGCACCTCCAGGCCGCGGAAGGCGGCGATGAGCGCCTCGGTGTCGGCGCTGCCGGCCTTGCGCAGCCCCGCGGCGATGGACTGGATAGCGTTGTAGCCCACCACCGAGCCGGCGCGCGGATAGTCCTTGAAGCGCTTGCGATAGGCGGTGGCAAAGGCGTCGTGGTCGGGTGTGAAGATGGCGTACCAGGGGTAGCCGGTGACCACCCAGCCCAGCGGCGTCTCGCCCTGCAGCGTGTCCAGGTACTCGGGCTCGCCCGTGAGCAGGCTGACCACGCCCTTGCCCTGGAACAGGCCGCGCGTATTGCCCTCGCGGACAAACTTGGCGAGATCGGCCGCGAACAGCACGTTGAAGATGGCGTCCGGCCTGGCATCAGCCAGCGCCTGCACCACGCTGCCGGCGTCCACCTTGCCCAGCGGTGTGGCCTGCTCGGCGACAAACTCCACATCCGGCTGCGCTGCGGTAAGCAGCTTCTTGAACGTGGCCACAGCCGACTGGCCGTACTCGTAATTGGGGTAGACGATGGCCCAGCGCTTTTTCTTCATGGCCGCGGCCTCGGGCACCAGCATGGCCACCTGCATGTAGGTCGAGGGGCGCAGGCGGAAGGTGTAGCGGTTGCCCTGTTCCCAGACGATCTTGTCGGTCAGCGGCTCGGCGGCCAGGAAGAAGCGCTTTTTCTGCTGCGCGAAGTCGGTCAGCGCCAGCCCCACATGCGACAGAAAGCTGCCCATGAGCACGTCCACCTTCTCGCGCGCGATCAGCTCCTCGGCGGCGCGCACGGCGTCGGCCGGGTTGCCGTTGTCGTCGCGCGTGACCAGCACCAGCTTCTTGCCGCCAATGCCGCCGGTGATGTTGATCTGCGCCAGCGCCAGCTCCATGCCCTTCTTGTAGGGCTCGAGGAAGGCCGGCTGGGCCTTGTAGCTGTTGATCTCGCCAATGGTGTAGACATCCTGCGCCTGGGCCGCGCCCAGGGCGCAGGCCAGCATGGCCAGGACGGTGGTGAATGACTTCTTCATGCGTGAATCCTTGCTGCAGCGCAACAGCCGCGGCCCGCAACTGTACCGCCGCCGCCGCCTTGCCCCACAATATGCGGGTTTGCCCGCATGACGGGCGGGCGGTTCGGCGCAATTCGGCTTATGCCTGACACGAATAAAAAAACCGCGACACTAGCCGCAAAGCCCAGCCTCCCCCACTTTTCATCTTTCTTCCTGTCCATCCATGAGCGCATTCCTCGAAGAGCGTGTCCTGTCGGTGCACCACTGGACCGATCGCCTATTCAGCTTCACCACCACGCGCGACCCGGCGCTGCGGTTCTCCAACGGCCACTTCACCATGATCGGCCTGAAGGTGAACGACAAGCCGCTGCTGCGCGCCTACAGCATCGTCAGCGCCAACTACGAGGAGCACCTGGAGTTCCTGTCGATCAAGGTGCCCGACGGCCCGCTGACCTCGCGCCTGCAGCACATCAAGGTGGGCGACCACATCATCGTCGGCAAGAAGCCCACCGGCACGCTGCTCATCGACTACCTGCTGCCGGCCAAGCGGCTGTACCTGATGTCCACCGGCACCGGCCTGGCGCCGTTCCTGAGCGTGATCCGCGACCCCGAGACCTACGAGAAGTTCGAGCAGGTGATCCTGATCCACGGCGTGCGCGAGGTGGCCGAGCTGGCCTACTACGACTACCTGACCAAGGAGCTGCCGCAGCACGAGCTGCTGGGCGAGATGATCAGCCGCCAGCTCAAGTACTACCCCACGGTGACGCGCGAGCCCTTCAAGCACCAGGGCCGCATCAACGAGCTGATCGAAAACGGCAAGCTAGCCGCCGACCTGGGCCTGCCCCAGCTGAATGCGCTGGAAGACCGCGTGATGCTGTGCGGCAGCCCGGAGATGCTGGCCACGCTCAAGACCCTGCTGGAGCACCGCGACTTTGAAGAGGGCAACACCACGCGGCCGGGCGACTTCGTCATCGAACGCGCCTTCGTCGAGAAATAAAAGGCGCGGCCTGAAACGCCACGGGCGCTACCAGTTGCATAGCTGGTAGCGCCCGTTTTTATTGGGCTGGAGCCCAAAAACGCCCTGAAAACCGTCAATAGGCCCGGTCGTTCACATACACCGGCCGGGCGCCAGGGCGCTCGGTAGCGCCGGCACCATCGTCCACGCGAAAGCCCTTGCCCTCCAGGCGCACCGGCGTGCCCTCGGCCACGGGCTGGGCGCGCGTGAAGTTGCGCACCGAGCCGTCCTGCATGCGCACGCGCATCTGGTAGACGGTGCTGCTGCGGGCGCGCTCCTCCACCTTGTGGCCCACATAGCCGCCGCCCACGGCGCCCAGCACCGTGGCGGCGGTGCGGCCCGAGCCCTTGCCCACCTGGTTGCCCAGCACGCCGCCCAGCACGCCACCGGCCACCGCGCCCAGGCCCGTGGCGGGCGCGGCCTGCTCCAGCGCCTGCACCGATTCGACATGGCCGCAGCTGGCGCACACCGGCGCCGCTGGGCGCGCCTGCGCCACCGGCTGCGGCGGGTGTTCCGGCAGGCGCGCGGGGCGCGCGGCAAGCTGATTCGCTCTTGAATCAGGAGCTTCATGTGCTTGCTGTAAAACGGTTTGTGGCGGTTTCTGCTTGGAAATTTCCGCGCGTTGCGTGGACTCCTGGACGGGTTGCGCCATGGGCGCATCGCTGTGCAGGTTCTGCGCCAGCAGCGTACCGCCCAGCGCCAGCACGCTCGCGCCCAGCGCGCCCACGGCAATCCAAAGCCATTTCAGTGTGGCCGGGCTCTGGGCCACGGCGGTGCTGGGGTGCATATCCAATTCCTGTGCAATGAAGTGCGCGCAGCCTAACGCCCGCGCCGCTTCACAAAACCGGCCGCGCTGTAAGGCGCGTAAAAAGACGTCACCCCGCCGCGGCCTGGCGCGCCTCGTGCAGCGCCCGCGCGCAGCTGGCGGCAAACAGCAGCACGGCGGACGAGAAATACATCCACATCAGAAACACCACCAGCGAGCCCGCCGCCCCATAGGCCGACACCACAGCCGCGCGCGTCAGGTACAGCGCCAGCAGCTGCTTGCCCACGGTGAACAGCAGCGCCCCCACCGCCGCGCCAAACAACAGGCAGCGCAGCGGCGGCTTGGGGCCGCTGCCTATGCGCATCAGCCCGACAAACAACAGCACCACCACGCCAAAGGACACGGCCTCGTTGATCAGCTGCAGCAGCAGGCCCGAGCCGAAGGGCAGCAGCGCGCTGGCCCAGGTGGCCAGCATCTTGATGACCGTGGACAGCACCAGCGACACCAGCAGCAGAAAGCCCAGCGCCAGCACATAGGCCAGGCCGCGCAGGCGCAGCGAGGCCATGCGCCACCAGGCCTTGCCCTCGGGCGCGGCCTGGCCGTGCAGCCACAGCCGCTCCAGCGCCGACTGCAGCTCCGCAAACACGCCGGTGGCGCCCGACAGCAGCAGCACAAAGCCGGCCATCGACGCCAGCCGGCCCTGCGCCGGCGCCTGGGCGCTGGCCAGGGCCGCGCGCACCACCTCGGCGCCCCGCTCGCCCATCACGCCCTGCACCTGGCCGATCAGGTTGCTCTCCAGATAGGCCTTGTCCACCCACCAGCCCAGCAGGCCGACGATGAGCAGCAACAGCGGCGCCAGGCTGAGCATGCCGTAGAACGACATGGCGGCGCTCATGCGCAGGCCGTCAGCATCCAGCCACAGGCGCACGGCGCGCAGCAGCGGTGTCAGGTGTTGCACCAGGGCGCGGGCAGGCGATGGTGGTTTGGGCGAGGCATCAGGCATGGCCCGATTGTGCGCATGCTCGGGCCGGCGCGCGCCGGCTCTTACACTCACGACTCACCGCTCACCACTTACGAACACACAAGCATGCAAACGCGTTGCGCCCTGGTCGGCATGCCCGGCAGCGGCAAATCCACCGTGGGCCGGCAGCTCGCCCGGCGCCTGGGCCTGCCCTTCATCGACATGGACCACCTGCTGGAGCAGCGCCTGGGCTGCAGCATCAGCAGCTTTTTCGAGCAGCATGGCGAGCCGGCCTTTCGCGACCACGAGACGGCCCTGTTGGCCGAGCTGGCGGCCGAGAGCGGGGACATGGTGCTGTCCACCGGCGGCGGCGTGGTACTGCGGCCGGAGAACCGCGCCGCCCTGCGCCAGGGCTTCTCGCATGTGATGTACCTGCGCGCCTCGCCCGACGAGATTTACAAGCGCGTGCGCCATAGCCAGACGCGGCCGCTGCTGCAGGTGGCCGACCCACAGGCGCGCCTGCGCGAGCTCTACCGCACACGCGACCCGCTGTACCGCGAGGCCGCGCACTACGTGATCGAAACCGGCCGCCCCACGGTGAACACGCTGGTGAACATGATCGTGATGCAGCTGGAGATGGCGCCGGGGGCTTGAGGCCGGATACCGCGCGCGTCCCGCATGACCTCTGCCCCGCCCATCCTCCACGGCCCGGATCGGCCCGAGCTGCTGCGCGGTGAAGTCCTGGCCGACCTGTTCGAGGCCACGGCAGCGCGCTTGCCGCACAAGACCGCGCTCATCGCCGGCGGCGAGCACCTGAGCTATGGCGCGCTGAACGCCGCCGCCGACCTGGCCGCACACCGCCTGATCTTGGCCGGCGTGCGGCCCGGCGACATGGTCGGCCTGTGGCTGCCGCGCGGGCTGGAGCTGCTCATCTGCCAGCTGGCCATCGCCAAGACTGGCGCCGCCTGGCTGCCGTTTGACGCCGAGGTGCCGACCGAGCGCATCGCCATCTGCCTGGACGATGCCAACGCCAGCGCACTATTAATTTCGGAGCTATCGGCGCCCGCCATACAGGCGCAAACGGGTATTTCGGCACAAATCCTCACGGCGCAGGCGGTGCTGGCGCCACTGCCGGCCGGCGAACCACTGCGCCGCCGCGCGGACGCCGCACCCGAGCACACGGCCTACGTCATCTACACCAGCGGCTCCACCGGCAAGCCCAAGGGCATCGCCGTCACCCAGGCCAGCATCTGCCACTTTTTGCGCAGCGAGAACGCGCGCCTGGGCGTGCGCGAGGACGACCGCGTGTACCAGGGCTTCTCGGTGGCCTTCGACATGAGCTTCGAGGAGATCTGGATCAGCTACCTGGTGGGCGCCACGCTGTGGCTGGCGCCCAAGGAGATCGCCGGCGACCCCGAGGCCCTGCCGCGCGCGCTGATCGAAAACGACATCACGGTGCTGCACGCCGTGCCCACGCTGCTGGCGCTGTTCGCGCAGGATGTGCCTGGCCTGCGCATCATCAACCTGGGCGGCGAGATGTGCCCGCAGGCGCTGGTGGACCAGTGGGCCACGCCCGGTCGGCAGATGTTCAACACCTATGGCCCCACCGAGGCCACGGTGTCGGCCAGCCTGGCCGAACTGCACGCGGGCGAGCCGGTGACGATTGGCGAGGCACTGCCCAACTATGGGCTGCTGGTGATCGAGGTGATCGAGCCGGAGGCCATCGTGGACGGCCGCCTGTCACCTTTGAAGCTGCTGCCCTTTGGCGAGACCGGCGAGCTGTGCATCACCGGCCCCGGCGTGGCCGCCGGCTACCTGGGCCGGCCCGAGCTGACGGCCGAGAAGTTCCTGCCCAACCCCTGGGCGCGCAACGACTGCGAGGCGCGCCTGTACCGCACCGGTGACCTGGCGCGCGTGGAGTTGAGGGCCGACGGCCAGCCGCAGATGCAATGCCTGGGCCGCGCCGATGACCAGGTCAAGGTGCGCGGCTTTCGCGTGGAGCTGGGCGAGATCGAGGCCGTGCTGGCGGCGCAGCCCGGCGTGGGCACCACGGCCGTGGTGCTGCGGCCCGATGCGGGCATGGATCAGCTGATCGCCTTTTACGTGCCCAACGGCCAGCCGCCCGAGGCCAAGACCCTGCGCGCCGCGCTGGCCGACAGGCTGCCGCCCTACATGGTGCCGGCGCGCTTCGAGGACCTGGCCGCCATGCCGCGCCTGTCCAGCGGCAAGATAGACCGCAAGGTGCTGAAAAGCCAGCCGCTGGCCCCCGCCGCGCCGGCCGAGGGTGGCGATGAGCCCGAGACGCCGGCCGAGACCGCGCTATTTGCCGCGCTGCAGGGGCTGTTTCCCGGCCAGCCGCTGCGCCGCGCGCAGGACTTTTTCAGCGACCTGGGCGGCCACTCGCTGCTGGCCGCGCGCCTGGTCTCCAGGCTGCGGCAGGACGCGTGCTTTGCCCGGGCCACCGTGGCCGACATCTACACGCACCGCCGCCTGGGCGCCATCGCCCAGGCGCTGCAGGCCGGCATGGTCGATGCGCGGGCCGGCGCGGCCGAGCGCCCCTTCCTCATCCACGGCCGCTGGCGCCGCTGGCGCTGCGGCCTGGCCCAGGGCCTAGCGATTCCGCTGCTGGTGCTGCTGAACATGGCGCAGTGGCTGGCCCCCTTCTTTGCCTACCACTTCTACACCGGCGATGCGGGGGACTCGATTACCCGCGCCGTGGCCATGTCGGTGCTGGCGTTTTTGGCCAGCACGCTGCTGGGCTTTGGCGTGGCCACCACGGGGCGCTGGCTGCTGGCCGGCCGCCTGGCACCGGGCAGCTACCCGCTGTGGGGCCTGACCTACTACCGCTGGTGGCTGGCCGATCGGCTAACCGAGACCGTGCCCGTGTACCTGCTCAACGGCTCGGCGCTGTACCCGGCCTGGCTGCGCCTGCTGGGCGCGCGCATCGGGCCCGAGGTGGTGCTGGGTTCCACCACCATGCGCGTGCCGCACCTGGTCAGCATTGGCGCGGGCACCAGCATAGGCAACGGCGTGAATCTGGAAAATGCCCGCGTCGAGGGCGGCCGGCTGCACCTGGGAGCCATAGACATTGGCGCCAACGCCTGCATAGGCTCCTACGTGGTCATCGAAGGCGACACGGTGGTCGGTGACTGGGCTCATGTGGAGGGCCAGTCGGCCCTGGCCGCGGGCCAGCGCGTGCCGGCGCGCCAGGCCTGGCATGGCTCGCCGGCGCGCCAGCGCGGCGACTTCGACCCCGCCAGCCTGCCCGCGCGCCCGGCCGTGTCCGCCGCGCGCAGGGCCGGCGAGGTGACCTTCTTCGCCCTGGCGGCGCTGGCCGTGGCGGTGCTGTTCTTCATGCCGGTGTTTCCCACCTTCATGCTCATCGACTGGCTGGACATCCCCGAGATCTCCGTGCGCCCGCTGGTAGACGACGGCAGCATCAGCGCCTTGCAGGCCTTCGGCCTGCGCCTGGTGAAGTTCTTCGTGCTGGCACTGCCGGCCAGCCTGGTGTTCATCCTGGTCACGGTGCTGCTGTCGGCCGGCATCCGCTGGGCCTTGCTGCCGCGCATGCGCGCGGGCAGCTGGCCGGTGCACAGCCCGCGCTACCTGGCCAAGTGGACGGTGAACCTGATCCAGGAGGCCAGCCTGGCGGTGCTGCACGGCATCTACGCCACCGTGTATTCGGCCGCCTGGTACCGGCTGCTGGGTGCGCACGTGGGCAAGGAGACCGAGCTGTCCACCGCCCTGGGCGTGGTACCCGACATGCTGACGCTGGGCGACGGCTGCTTCATCGCCGACGCCGTGATGCTGGGCGACGAGCATATCGACGGCGGCTGGATGACGGTGCAGCCCACCGTCGTGTCGCGGCGCAGCTTCATCGGCAACGGCGCCTACGTGCCCGACGGCACCACCGTGCCCGAGAACGTGCTCATAGGCGTGCTCAGCAGCGTGCCGCGCAACGCCAGCATGCAGGACGGCGACACCTGGCTGGGCGCGCCGCCGCTGCGCCTGCCGGCACGCGAGCAGGTGGCGGGCTTCCCCGAGCACCTGACGTTTGCGCCCTCGCCCTGGCGCAAGGCGGCACGCGGGCTGGTGGAGGCGTTTCGCATCGCCGCGCCCCACGCGCTGGTGATCGCCACTGGCTACGCCATCGTGCTGGATGCCATGCCGCTGGCCGAGGAGGGCCGCTGGGCCGCCGTGGCGCTGGACCTGGCGGTGGGCGGCATGCTCTTCGGCATGGCCACCTTCGGCTTCGTGGCGCTGTTCAAATGGCTGGCCGTGCGCCGCTACGGGCAGCGCGCCGCGCCCATGTGGACGCCCTTCGTGTGGCTGTCCGAGGCCGCCACCAACCTCTATGAAGGCGTGGCCGTGCCCTGGTTTTTGCGCTACCTGCGCGGCACGCCCTGGCTCAACGATGCGCTCAAGCTGCTGGGCGCAGACATCGGCCGCGGTGTGTTCCTGGACACCACCGACATGACCGAGTTCGACTGCGTGCACATCGGCGCGCACAGCGAGCTCAACGCCCTGTGCTGCCCGCAGACGCATCTGTTCGAGGATCGGGTGATGAAGATCGACCATGTGCGCATAGGCAGCCGCGTGACGCTGGGGCCACGCTGCACCGTGCTGTACGGCGCCCAGGTGGGCGATGGCGCGCAGCTGGGCCCGCTGACGCTGGTGATGAAGGGCGAGCAGATTCCGGCCGGCACGCTCTGGCACGGCCTGCCGGCTGCGCCTTGGCGCTGAGCACGGCAGCTTGCGCGCGAGGCTCGTTCGGTGCAGTTTTTTCTCCATCGCCCCCTTGGGGGAGAGGGAGAAACAGCCCTAAGGCACTGCCCATGCTGCGCAAGATGCTATGAAATTATGTGTTCAGACCTAAGCTTGCCATGCCCCTTCGCCGGCGACCGCCTGGCCGGCGCGCCCCAGGCGCATGCGCTCGATACGCGCCTGGCACAGGCAGTGGCACCCGGGCAGGAGCGCGATCATGCCCGCGCCCAGGCCCGCGCCGCGCTGCGCCGGCTGCTGGCCGCCGTACTCGGCTGCGCGCCGCAGGCGCTCAGCGTGAGCGACGCGCGTGGAATACCACCGCGCCTGGGCTGGACTACCGGCGGCCGGTCGGGGCTGGACGCCATCGGCCTGTCGATCAGCCACGCGCCTGGCCTGTCGCTGGTGGCCTGGTGCCCCAAGGGCGCGGTGGGCGTCGATGTGCAGGCCGTGCCGTACGCCACCGATCGCGCCGAGCTGTGGCGCACGGCGGCGCTGTTTTTTCCACCAGACAGGCTGGAAGCACTGGCTGAGCATGCGTCAGACGCTCTTTTTAGTGAAGCGTTCGCGGGCCACTGGGCAACCCACGAGGCGGCGCTCAAATGCCTGGGCCAGGGCCTGGTGGAATACACGCCCACGCTGGCGGCGCGGCTGGCCGGGGTGCGCACGGCGGCCCTCACCCTGCCGGGCTGGGCCGCCGCAGACGTGGTGGCCGCCATCGCCTGGCGCCCCTAACCGCCATGCTGTTCAGATAGCGATCGATGCCATTTGTGCGTAGGAGCCGTTCACTGAACCGCACTATTGATCCGGCAAGTAACGGTTGTTGGCTGTCATCATCTCGGCCTTCGCCGGGATGACGGTCAATCCTTTGTTGCCGGGGCAATAACCGGGTCACGACGCGGCAATCACGCCGCAGGCGATGCGCGCGCCCGAGTTGCCGGTGGGCTGCGTCTTATAGTCGTCCGCGTCCTTGTGCACCACCAGCGACCGCCCGACGATGCTGGTCGGCCCGGGCGCGACCGTGACGCCCGTCACGCTGAACTCGGCCCGGGCCTTGCCGCTGGCGTCGGCCTTCAGCGCCGGCAGGTCACCGCCATGGTGATCGGCGTTCTGCGGCCCATGGGGCTTGCCCGTAGGGTTGAAATGCCCGCCCGCGCTCATGGCGTCGGGTGCCGAGCAGTCGCCCTTGTCGTGGATGTGCAGGCCATGCTCCTGCCCCGGCGTCAGGCCGCTGACCTCGACGCGCACCAGCACCCGGTCGCCCTGCTGCCTGAAGTTGGCCTGGCCGCTCGTGGCCGAGCCGCTGCGCGGCTGCAAGCTGGTGCCGGCGCCCAGGCCCTGGCCAGCCAGATGGCCGCAGGCCGTGAGCAGCAGGACGCTGGCGCCCAGTGCGGCATGGGAAAGAAATCGCATGGCAGGTCTCCTTCGGTGCTTCAGTGTGTCGATGCAATGGGTGGCGCGGCGCAACCTGCACCGGCCAAGCCTATTCTTGCCGATACCGGTGCGTGCCGTGCCACGGCTATCATTTCGGAGCAGCTCTCCAAGAAAGCCCAGGCCATGCCCGATTCCACCGGCAATTGCGACTTCATCGCGCTCTCCAACGACTCTTACCGCCTGCTGCTCGACGAGGTCGGCGCCTTTGTCTACACCACCGACATGGTCGGCCGCTACACCTTTGCCAACCGCATGGTGCTGCAGCTCTTGGGGCACCCGCTGGACTATGTGGTCGGCAAGGACATCAGCCATTTCTTTGGCGACAAGGGCAACGAGGCGCTGCGCGAGACCGACGAGCGCGTGCTGCGCGGCGGCGAGACCATTGCGCGCGAAGAGAGCAACCTGATCCTGGCCACCGGCGAGCTGCGCACCTACTGGTCCACCAAAAAACCGCTGCGCGACGCCACGGGCCAGATCATCGGCATGATCGGCATCTCGCACGACATCACCGAAAAAAAACGCCTGGAAGACAAGCTGCGCCGGCAAAAGGAGCTGCTGGACGCGCTGGTGGACAACGTCGATGCGCTGATCTACATGAAGGACGCCAACCGGCGCTTTCTCTACGCCAACCGGCGCATGGCCGAGGCGTTTGGCTGCTCGGTGGACCAGATCATCGGCAGCCTGGACGTAGACCTGATGCCCGCCGAGGTGGCCGAGCGCTTCTGGCAGCAGGATCAAAAAATCCTCGCTAACGGCCAGCGCCACGCCTGCGAGGAGTCGCTGGTCGATGCCAGCGGCCGCCTGCGCCACTACTGGAGCGTGATCATCCCCTGGGCCGGCCCCGACGGCACGCCGGCCATCATCGGCCTGAGCACCGACATCACCGAGCTGCACGCGCTCAAGGAAGAGCTGCAACGCCAGGCCCGGGCCGACAGCCTGACCGGCATCGCCAACCGGCGCAGCTTCTACGAGAACGCGGAGCTGGAATTTGCACGCAGCCGCCTGCAGGGGCAGGCGCTGAGCCTGATCACCATCGACATCGACTTCTTCAAGAAGATCAACGACACCCTGGGCCACCCCATGGGCGACCGCGTGCTGCAGGAGTTTGTCGCCTGCTGCCAGGACGCGCTGCGCAACGACGGCCTGCTGGCGCGCACCGGCGGCGAGGAGTTCTGCATCCTGCTGCCGGGCACGGATCTGGACACGGCCCGACATATTGCCGAGCGCATACGCGAGCAGACGCAGGCGCGGCGCATAGCAGTGCCGGCGCAGGAGCTGCGCATCAGCGCCAGCTTTGGCGTGGCCGGCCTGTGCGATACCGACGAGCGCTTCGAGACCCTGTATTCCCGTGCCGACCTGGCCCTGTACGCCGCCAAGCAACAGGGGCGCAACCGCACCAGCCTGCTACGCTCGCCGGCGCAGGAGGGCGTGCTGGCGACACCCGTTGCAGACTAGCCGAGGTTTGGCGCCAGGCGCCGGCGCAGCTCGTCCACGTCCATGCCGCGGCGCGCGGCCATGTCCTGCACCTGGTCGTCGCCGATCTGGCCGACGACGAAGTAGGTAGCCTGCGGGTGGGCCAGGTAGAAGCCGCTGACGCTGGACGCCGGGAACATGGCCATGCTCTCGGTCAGCTGCATGCCGATTTCGTCGGTGTTCAGGGTCTCGAACAACGCTATTTTTGCCGTGTGATCCGGGCAGGCCGGGTAGCCGGGCGCGGGGCGTATGCCCTGGTATTTTTCCTTGATCAGGTCTTCGTTGCTCAAGGCCTCATCCGCGCCGTAGCCCCACAAATCCTTGCGCACGCGCTCGTGCAGGCATTCGGCAAAGCCCTCGGCCAGGCGGTCGGCCAAGCCCTTGAACATGATGGAGCTGTAGTCGTCGAGCGCGTCGAGAAACTCTTTCTCTTTCTTCTCGCTGCCAATGCCGGCGGTCACGGCGAACAGCCCCGCGTAGTCGGCAATGCCCGACTCCTTGGGCGCGACGAAATCCGCCAGGCAGCGGCTGGGGCGCAGCCGGCCCTCGGCGTCGTTTTGCTTCTCGGTCTGCTGGCGCAGGCCATACCAGGTCATCAAGACCTGGCTGCGCGTCTCATCGGTGTAGAACTCGATGTCGTCGCCCACGCGGTTGGCCGGGAAGAGGCCCATCACACCATTGGCCGTGAGCCAGCGGCCTTCGATGATCTTCTTGAGCATGGCCTGGCCGTCTGCGTAGACCTTGCGCGCCTCGACCCCGACCACCTCGTCGTCGAGGATGGCGGGAAAGCTCCCGGCCAGGTCCCAGGTCTGGAAGAACGGGCCCCAGTCCAGGTATTTGGCGATCTCGGCCAGGTCGAAGTTCTTGAACACGCGCCGGCCCAGCGCACGCGGCACCACCGGGGCGTAGGTCAGCTGCGTGGCATTGGCGCGCGCCTTGTCAATCGTCCACATGGGCAGCTTCTTGCGCTTGGCGTGCAGCTCGCGCACATGGTCGTAGTCGGCGGCGACCTCGGCCAGATACGCATCCTTGCCCTCGCCCAGCAGGCTTTGCGCCACGCTCACGCTGCGCGACGCATCGGGAACGTAAACCACGGGGCCGTCGTAATTGGGCGCAATCTTCACGGCCGTGTGCACGCGCGAGCAGGTGGCACCCCCGATGAGCAGCGGTATTTTCTTGACGCGGAAATGATCGTCCTTGTGCATCTCGGCGGCGACGTACTGCATCTCCTCCAGGCTGGGGGTGATGAGCCCCGACAGGCCGACGATGTCCGCCCCCTCGGCCTTGGCACGCGCCAGAATTTCGTGGCAGGGCACCATCACGCCCATGTTGATGACCTCGAAGTTATTGCACTGCAAGACCACGGTGACGATGTTCTTGCCGATGTCGTGCACGTCGCCCTTGACGGTGGCAATGACGATCTTGCCCTTGCTGGAAACGTCCAGGCCCGCCGCCTCTTGCTGGCGCTTTTCTTCCTCGATGTAGGGAATCAGGTGCGCCACGGCCTGCTTCATCACGCGCGCCGATTTCACCACCTGCGGCAGAAACATCTTGCCCGCACCGAACAGGTCGCCGACGATGTTCATGCCGTCCATCAGTGGGCCTTCTATCACATGCAGCGGGCGCCCGCCCTTGGCGACGACGATGTCTTGGTAGGCCTCCTCGGTGTCTTCGACGATGAAGTCGGTGATGCCATGCACCAGCGCGTGCGACAGGCGCTCGCCCACGGTTTTGGGGTGCTCTGGCGTGCCGCGCCACTCCAGCTTCTTGCCCTCGTCCTTGGCCGCGCCCTTGGCGGATTCGGCAATCTCCAAGAGCCTTTCCGCTGCATCCGGGCGGCGGTTCAAGACCACGTCTTCCACGCGCTCGCGCAGCTCGGGTTCGAGGTCGTCGTACACGCCCACCATGCCGGCGTTGACGATACCCATGTCCATGCCCGCCGCAATCGCGTGGTACAGGAACACGGTGTGAATCGCTTCGCGCACCGGGTCGTTGCCACGGAAGGAAAAACTCACGTTGGACACACCGCCCGAGACCTTGGCGCCGGGCAGGTTCTGCTTGATCCAGCGCACGGCCTCGATGAAATCGACCGCGTAGTTGGCGTGCTCCTCAATGCCGGTGGCCACGGCGAAGATGTTGGGGTCGAAGATGATGTCCTCGGGCGCAAAGCCGACCTCATCGACCAGCACGCGGTAGGCGCGCTCGCAAATCTCGGTCTTGCGCGCAAAGGTGTCGGCCTGGCCTTGTTCATCAAACGCCATGACCACGGCGGCGGCGCCGTAACGCTTGATCAGCTTGGCCTGCTGCTTGAACGGCTCCACGCCCTCTTTCATGGAAATCGAGTTGACGATGCCCTTGCCCTGCAGGCAGCGCAGCCCGGCCTCGATCACCTCCCACTTGGACGAGTCCACCATCACCGGCACGCGGGCGATGTCGGGCTCGCTGGCGATCAGGTTCAAAAAGCGCACCATGGCCGCCTTGCTGTCGAGCATGGCCTCGTCCATGTTCACGTCGATGACCTGGGCGCCGTTCTCCACCTGCTGGCGCGCCACCGACAGGGCTTCCTCGTACTGCTCGTTGAGGATCATGCGCGCGAAGGCCTTGGAGCCGGTGACGTTGGTGCGCTCGCCGACGTTGACGAACAGGCTATCGGCGCCAATGAACACCGGCTCCAGGCCGGAGAGTTTCATGGGGGGGACAGGGGTGGGGGCAGCAGCGGTCATGGCTCACCTGTGCAATCGGTTGGCGGGGAAAAGCAAAGAGACAAGGACAGGTGAGCGTCGTTGCGGCCCAGAGCGGCCCCAAGCCTGACGGGTGGCGCACCCGCTGCAACGCTCCTTGGCAAGGGCTGGATTTTACCGGCCTGGTATACGGCTGTTTTATCGGAATAAAAATAGGCCGTAATGTTTATGTGACAACCGTCTAACGCTATAAAACAAATAGCTTCAAAGCATGTAGGAGGGTGTCCCTGGAGGCCTGTGCCGCGGGTTGATGAGCAACAAGCTTGCCAGGCCGGAAGTAAACAAATGTACTGACACAATCGGCGGCAGTGCTTTTTTATTCCGAACCCGCTGCCACGATGCCCGAGGCCGTATGAGTACCACCCATCCCCTGCTGCTACAGCCCGAGGGCAAGACGCAGGAGTTCAAGCGTGATCTGTCCTCGCCGCAGAACCTGCTCAAAACCCTGGTGGCCTTTGCCAACAGTGCGGGCGGGCGCCTGGTCATCGGGGTCGATGATGCGCGGCGAGTCGTGGGTGTGATCGCCATGACCATCCCCGACAAACCCCAAAGTCGCTTGCAGCGCTACCGCCTCACGCCTCGGGGGCTGGCGCTGCTGAACGCACTGAATACCAAGGAGAACGCTGCCCCATGATGCTGTTTAGCACCCCCACCCAAACCACGCTGCACTACCGCATCGTCACCCCGATGTTCCTCGGCGGCGAAGCCCAGCAGGCCGACCCTACCCAGTTTCGCAATGCCTCGTTCAAAGGCGCGCTGCACTTTTGGTGGCGTGCGCTGAACTGGGGCCGCGCACTCAAGCAAGCCGGTGGCGAACAAGGCGCTGCCCTGCGCTACTTGCACACGCTGGAAGGTGATTTGTTCGGCCTGGCCAGCGACGGCAAGAATTCCAAGCAAAGCCGGGTGCAAATCCAAACCGATTTGCAAGGGACGACGCTGAAACAGCCCGGCATGGCGCTGCAATCGGTGGGCTATCTGCTAGGGCAGGGATTGTTTCGTTTCGGCCATGGTGTGCTGCGCCAATACCTCGAAGGCGGCGAGCTTGCCGTCCGCTTCAATTTCAAACCGGGCACGCTCGAGGCCGACATCGAGTCGGTGGAACAAGCCGCCATTGCCCTGGGCCTGTTCGGCGGCCTGGGCAGCCGCGCACGCAAGGGGCTGGGCTCGCTGGCCCTACAAAAAATAGAGCGTCCAGGACAACCCATCCGCGAGTTCACCTCCATCGAAAGCATTGCGGCCTTCATCCAGACGCTGGATTTTTCCGCCCCGGCCGATGCGCCGTTGAGCGCCTTCACGCAGGCCACGCGCATCGACATGTCGGCTACGGCTGGCAAGGCGCTAGACGTATTGGCGACGGTGGGCAATGAGCTGCAGCACTATCGTGGCTTTGGCCGCCACAACCCACGCACCAACCAGCACGAGGTCAATGGGCAGAAAGCGTTGCAAAAATTCAAGGACGATCACGACAATGTCCTGGCCGCCACCCAAGGGGTGCGCTTGCAACAGCTGCCCAGGCGTGCGGTGTTTGGTCTGCCGCACAACTACTTCTTCTCATCCACCGGCGGCAAGCTCGACATCACCGCGGAAGACGAAGGCCGGCGTGCCTCACCGCTGCTGATACACATCCATCCACTGCAGGATGCCGAGTTTGTCGCCATCCAAACCCTGCTATGGGGCATCTTTCTGCCGGACGACATGGCCGTTGAAGCCAAGGGCAAAAACAAGTACGCCATTGCCGACACCCAGGTGGACTTCACCCACATCACCCGCTACCTCGACGGCTTTGCCAACAAGAAAACCCTGAAAGCGCCGCATCATGGCTGAGGCAACGCAGACCTTTCAATTCACCCTCGGGCCGGTGCAGGGCTTTGTCGCCCAGGCACGGCGCACGCGCGATTTTTGGGCCGGCTCCTTCATCCTGTCCTGGCTCTCCAGCGTGGCCATTGCCAGCATTCAAAAGCAGGGCGGCACGGTCGAGTTCCCGGTTCCTGATGCCGCCTACCTGCGCCACCTCTACGGCGAGGCAGGCCCCAACGATGCCTACCCCCAGCAAGGCAGCATCCCCAACCGCTTCAAGGCCACCACGGCGCAGGTGCCGGCAGGCTTTCACCCCGAATGGGTCACGCAGGCCGTGCAGGCCGCCTGGCTGGCGCTGGCCGATGCCGTGTGGGCCAACGATCTGGCCGAGCTTGCGGGCGATGCCACGCACGCCATCTGGCAGCGCCAGACACGACATTTTTGGGAAATGAGCTGGACGCTGTCCGATGACAACGCCCCTCACCTGCTGGATCGGCGCAAGAACTGGCGTGACCTGGTCGCCCCCGACGAGCCCGGTCACAAGTGCATGATGATGGACGGCTGGCAAGAGCTCTCGGGCGTCACCCACACCCACATGCCCAGCGTGCGCAGGTTCTGGCAGCAACTGGCGGGCAGTGGCAAAACCGGCATGGCCACCGACCTGGGCGACGACGAGCAGCTGTGCGCCCTGGCCTTCATCAAGCGCCGCTTTGCCCGTTGCTTTGCCGATGTGCAAGTCGAGTTACCCGGCCAGCTGGGGCGCGTTTACGGCTGGCCCGTGCCCAGCGCCGTGCCCTCCGTCTCTTTCGTCGCGGCTGCGCCTTGGCTGGCGCAGGTGCTGGCGCGCGCGCCCATGGCGGCGCTGCAAGCCTGGAACGCGGCCGCCAGTCGCATCGCCAGCTACAGCGAAATGGCCCACGTGGAGGACGACAAGCCGTTTGAGATCGACATCCGCTGCGTCAAGGAGGCCGTTGAAAAGCGCCGCAGCGAAGGGATGCACCGGCGCTGGGCAGGGCTGGACGGGCAGCTGTACTTTCCTACGGCGTTGGAGAACCCGCGCCTGTTCGCCGACCAGATGGCCGCACGCCAGGTGCTGCAGCAATTGCAGCACCTGCGTGCCAGCGCCCAGCTGCCCACGCTGGCCTCGCCCTACTACGCCGTTTTGCTGATGGACGGCGACCAGTTGGGCCAGCACATGGGCGACAAGGTCAAGCAAAAGCCCATCAGCGCCGCGCTCAACCAGTTCACCCAGGCGGCGGGCGGCATCGTGCGCCAGCACAACGGCTTTTTGGTCTACGCCGGTGGCGACGATGTGCTGGCCCTGCTGCCGCTCGATGACGCCCTGGCTGCCGCCGCTGCCCTGCAAGCCCACTACAAGGCCGCCTTTGCACAGCACAGCCCAGCGGGCAAGCCCATCGCCTCCACCCTGTCGGGCGCGATCGAGTTCGTGCATATCCGCACGCCGCTGACCCGGGTGCTGCAGGACGCGCACCGCCTGCTGGGCGACGTGGCCAAGGAGGACGTGGGCCGCAACGCCATTGCCGTGCGCGTGTGGAAGCCCTCGGGTCTGGCGCTGCAATGGGCCATGCCCTGGGAGCAGGCGCTGGACGAGAACAACCAGGTGCGCATCAGCGCCGTGGCGCAGCAATTTGCCGGGCAGGGCAGCGCCCCTGAGGGCGTCGATGGCGGCACACCCTTCTCCAACAAATTCTTCTTCCGGATGCAAAGCCTGCTGCAGCGTTTTGCCAGCGCCGACCACGCCACGCTCCAAGCCCTGCTGCTGGCCGAATACCTGCACTCTTGGGGGCGGCTGGACAAGCGCACAGGCATGGGGCCAGAGGCACTGCAGACCTCTTTGCACGACCTGCTGACGCAATGCCGCCAATGGCAGCGCCCGGCTGCGGGCCAGCCCGCAGTGCCCCATCCGCACCACCCCATCAACCCCGACGGCGCCCTGTTGGTGCGCTTTCTGGCCCAGAAGGGCCTGGACGAGGAGCGCGCATGAGCAGCCCCCTGATTTGCCACTTTGAGCCCCTGGATACCTGGTTTTTCCGCGAGGCACGCCCGCACGGCAGCATGGGCAATAGCGAACTGGGCAGCCAGTTCCCGCCGCCTGTGCGCACCCTGCTGGGCGCGCTGCGCACCGCCATTGGCGATGCCTGGTTTGCCCGCCATGGCGGCGACTGGGGCGGCCTGGGCAGCAACGCCGCGCTGCAGGCCCTCATCGGCCTGGGCGACGACCTGGGCCCGCTGCGCGCCAGCGGCCCCTTCCTGCGCCTGGACGGCCAGCGCCTATACCCTGCACCGGCGCACCTGATGGCCAAAACCCATGGTGGGCAGCAGCACCATTTTTTGCTTGGCCTGGGCGACGTGGTGCATTGCGACCTGGGCCGCGTGCACCTGCCCGCCATGCCGCGCCAGGTGGCGGGGCTGCCCGAGCTCGCTGGCAGCCAGCCGGCCGGTGGCTGGGTCACGCACAGCGGCATGGAGCGGTTGCTCAAAGGCCTGCCGCCGCTCAACCACGAGGTCATCAGCCCGGCCCAGCTGTGGAGTGAGGAGCCCCGCCTGGGCATTGGCCGCGACAACGCCCGCCGTGGCGTGCAAGAGGGCCTGCTGTACCAAACCCGCCACCTGCGCCTGCGCCCCGGCGTGGCGCTGGAGCTGCACCTGGCGGGCCTGCCCGATGCCAGCCTGCTGCCAGCACAGGCCACGCTGCGCCTGGGGGGCGAGGGCCGCCAGGCGGCGCTGCGCGTGCAGCAGGCACCTTTGAGTCTACCCACCGGCCCCGCCATTGCCCCCGGCGCACGCTTTGTGCTGCACCACCTCACGCCCAGCGCCTGCGCTGCTGGTCTGCCGGCCGGTATTGCCCCCGGGTTTATGCGCCGCCAGCACGAGGGTGCCGACTGCTGGGAGGGCGAGTTGGCCGGGCGGCCCCTGCGCATCCTGGCCGCCGCCTGCACCCGCCCGCTGCGTGAAGGCGGCTGGGATCTGGCCCAGCACCAGGCACGCCCGGTGCAAAGCCTGCTCGCGCCCGGCAGCGTGCTCTATGCACAAAACCTCAGCGGCGACAGCCTGCCGAGCACCGCCTTTGCCGCAGCGGCCGATGCCAGCGGGCGCGGCCTGTGCCTGGCGGGGGTGCTTTGATTTCATATGAAACAGGCATCACCGCAATCACCACAAGCGCCAACAGCTATCACTATTGAAGCAATAAAGTCTTTGCACCCCGCAGAAAGCCACACCATGACCACCCAAACCGCCCTGCTGCTGCTGACCAGCGAAACCCCTTTGCACGCCGGCGCTGGCCAGTCCGTCGATGGCATCGACCTGCCCATCCAGCGCGAAGCCCACACCGACTGGCCCTGCGTCTATGGCTCGGCCGTCAAGGGCGCGCTGCGTGCCCACGCCGAGCAGCGCCTGGGCGGCAAAGCGGCTGCCATCACTGACCTCTTCGGCCCCGACCACGGCGGCGCCAGCGAGCGCGATACCAGCCACGCCGGCGCCCTGCTGGTGGGCGACGCCACCTTGCTGGCGCTGCCGGTGCGCTCGCTGCAAAGCTGCTTCACGTGGGTCACCTGCCCGCAGGCGCTCACGCGCTTTGCCCGCACCGTCGAGCGCTTGGGGCTGGCACTGGCACTGCCCGCCATCACCCCGCCCACACGCGACAAGGCCCTGGGCCAGGGCGATGCCAAGTTGTTCCTGGAGGAGTTTCGCTTTGAGCAAAGCCCGGATGCCTGCATAGCCGCGCTGGCCAAGGCGCTGGCCCCCTTGAGCGGCGGCGCCCTGGAAGAGGCCACGCTCGCCCAGCGCCTGGTCGTCGTCCACGACGACATCTTCAGCTTCCTGACACGCAATGCCACGTCCGTTCAGCCGCATATCGCGATCGATTCGACCACCAAGACCGTCAAGGACGGGGCGCTGTGGTTCGAGGAATCCCTGCCGCCCGAGACCCTGCTCTATGTGCCGCTGACGGCCACCGCCTCGCGCCGCAAGGGCGCCAGCCTCAACGCGGCCGACGTGCTGACCCAATTCAAGCAACTGCTGCCCGACGGCAAAAACTGGCTGCAACTGGGCGGCAACGAAACCACCGGCATGGGCTGGTGCCGCGTGGGCATTGCCAGCACCACGGCCGAGCAAGGAGCCTGAGACATGAGCAAATACAAAAAAGCCCCAAAGGCAGCACCCCAGGCCAGCACGACACAGGCCGTGTTTGTACCGCCCCAACCCCAATCCAGTGCGCCGTTGCGCAGCATGGATCAGGAGCGCGCCGAATTCGCCCTGAAAAAAATCCAGTCCATCGTCGCCAGCCCCGACGAAACGCACAAGAAGGAAGTACGCCGCTACCTCAACAACCTGCCCGCCCTCATCCGCATGAACGGCCTGGGCCAGGCGCTGGCGTTTTTCCGCATGAAGGGCGAAGGCACCGCGCACGCCAGCATCTACCTCATGGTGGGCGCCTGGCTCTGCGATGCGGGCAGCAAGGGCCGCATCTTCAGCGAAAGCGCCGACGTGCTCTCGGCCATCACGCAAAGCGACATGGCGCACTACATGGCGGCACAAAACGAGGGCCTGGCGCTGCTGCAGTGGCTGAAAAAATTTGCCGTGGCGCTGCTGCCCAAGGAGGACTGAGCCGTGCCGACATTTCCGCTGTACCGAGAGCTGCAAGCACCCCTGACCCCGATCCCAGGCACCATGCACCTGGGCCTGTGGTTCGAGCGTTTTTTTCATGGCTATGAAAGCGACTTTGGCGCCGTGGACAAGGAAGGCCGCAGCGCCTGGCTGCGCCAGTTGGACCAAAAGCAGGTGGGCGCGCGCGGCGAACTGCAAGCCAAGGCCCAAAAAATCGCGCAACTGGCCGCCAGCCAGGGCGGGCAGGCGCGCATCTACCAATGCACCGCCCCCTTCGTCACCGGCATGGGTAACCCGCACCCGCTGGAAAGCGGTTTCACCTGGCACCCCACGCTGGGCATGCCCTACCTGCCCGGCAGCGCCGTCAAAGGGCTGGTGCGCGCGGTGCTGGAGCTGGCCTACCAGGGCGAGGACAGGCCTGCCCTGCTCAAGCGCTGGTTCGGCACCGAGGCCAAGGGCGACGTGCCCGAGACCAGCGGCGCCTTCATCTTTTTGGATGCCCTGCCCGTCGCCCCCTGCGACCTGGTGCCCGAGGTGATGACGCCGCACATGGGCAAATGGTACGAAAAAGGCGGCAAAACCCCTACCGCCAAAGACACCCAGCCCGGCGACTGGCACAGCCCCGTACCCGTGGGCTACCTCACCGCGCGCGGCCTGCGACTGCAGTTCGCCATCATGCCCCGCGCTGGCGTTGCCGCCGATGAGCTCGAGCAGGTCTGGCAGGTGCTGGACTACGCCCTGCAATGGCTGGGCGCGGGCGGCAAGACGGCGCAGGGCTTTGGCGCCATGCAAATAGACCAGCGTGCCGAACGCCAGCGCCAACAGGCGCAGGCCGAGGCCGCCAAGGCACAACACATGGCCAGCCTCTCACCCGCGCAGCAGCTCATTGCCGCCTTTGTCGATGCCCTGCGCAGCCAGCACGAGCAATACCCCAAGTTCAAGGACAAGCCCAACGGCAGCTACCACGGCAAGGCACGCGAGCTGGCCAAGGCCGCGCACGAAGGCGCGGACTGGAACGCCGAGGACAAGCTCGCCGCCGCGCAGGCCATCGAAGAATGGCTGCCCAAGCTAGTGGCCGTGGACATCAAGGACGAGCGCAAAAAACTCAAACTCTCCGCCCTCAAAGGCCAATGACCGATACCGCCTCGCCGTCTGCTGCCCTGCCTCTCACCCGCCTGCACCTCACCGTGCAGGCCGGTGCACCGCTGCAACTGCCGCCCTACGCCGGCTCCATGCTGCGCGGCGCCTGGGGCCATGCGCTCTTGGCGCTCTCACCCTTGCCACACCAGGACGGCCAGCCTTGCGCCCTGCACGCCAGCTGCCCCTACTGCCAGCTGTTTGCCGCGCCGCCGCTGCCCGGGCACAGCCTGCAGAAGTTCAGCCACATGCCCCAGCCCTACGTGATCGAGCCGCCGTTGGGTGGGGCGCAGCGGCTGCAGGCGGGGCAAAGCTTTGGCTTTGATCTGGTGCTGATCGGCAAAGCGCTGGCCCTGCGCCCCGTTGTTGAGCAAGCCTGGCAGCGGGCGCTGCGCACCGGTCTGGGGGCCAACCACGCACCCTGCACCTTGCTCGAAATTAAGGAAGGAAATGGCTTGCAGTCATTGCCTGGCAAGCGCGAACAGCTATCAAATTTAAATGACGAAGCGCGCGCACCGAATTTACTCCCTCTCCCTCTGGGAGAGGGCAGGGGTGAGGGCATGCCGGCCACCGCCACGCTGCACTTTCACACCCCGCTGCGCCTGCAAGTACACGGCAAACCAGCGCGCGCCAACCAGCTCACGGCGCGCGACCTGCTCATTGCCCTGGCGCGGCGCCACCAGCTGCTACGCGACGTCCACCTGGGCGCAACCGCGCCGCAATACGACTTCAAAACCCTGGTCGAGCAAACCGAGGTCATCCAGCTGCAAGCCCAAGACCTGCGCTGGTTCGACTGGGGCCGCTACTCGCAGCGCCAACAGCAAGAGATGCAGCTTGGCGGACTGCTCGGTGCCGTCACGCTGCACGGTGACCTGGCGCCCTTTGCCGAGCTGCTGCACCTGGGCCAATGGCTGCACGTCGGCAAGAACGCCACCATGGGCCTGGGCGGCTATCGGTTGACGGCGTCATAGCCTCGATTGCGGAATTTACGGGCGTTGATTCCGTGATCCACGCCCGCCCCCCAGCAAGCTTGCCGCAGCACCACCGCCAGCGCGCTGGCACCACAATCAAATCACCGCCTGAAGCGGCTGTCGACACTGACCAAACCCATGAAATTCATCCACGCCGCCGACATCCACCTCGACAGCCCGCTGGTCGGCCTGTCGGCCTATCCCGACGCGCCGGCCGAGCGCCTGCGCACAGCCACACGCGAGGCCTTTGAGCGGCTGGTGGCGCGCGCCATCGAGGAGCAGGTGGACTTCATGGTGATTGCCGGCGATCTGTACGACGGCGATTGGAAGGACTATCACACCGGCCTGTTCTTCGTGCGCCAGATGGGGCGGCTGCGCCAGGCGGGTATCACCGTGTACCTACTCTACGGCAACCACGATGCCGAAAGCGAAGTCACGCGCAGTCTGCAACTGCCGGACAACGTGCAGGTGTTTCCGGCACGCCGCGCCGAGACCTTTCGCATCGCCGCGCTCCAGGTGGCGCTGCACGGCCAGAGCTTCAAGCACGCCGCCACCACCGACAACCTGGTGCCCGGCTACCCCGCGCCGGTGCCCGGCTGGCTCAACATCGGCGTGCTGCACACCGCGCTGGAGGGCAACGCCCAGCACGCCAGCTACGCCCCCTGCTCGCAGGCCGAGCTGCACGCCAAGGGCTACCAATACTGGGCGCTGGGCCATGTCCACGCGCACTGGGTGGAACAGGGCGACGTGACCATCGCCTACCCGGGCAACCTGCAGGGGCGCCACATCCGCGAGACCGGCGCGCATGGCGCGCTGCTCGTCACCGCCGAAGGGACGCAGATCACCCGCATCGATCGCCTGGAAGTGGATGTGCTGCGCTGGCACCTACTGGAGATAGACGCCAGCCAGGCCGACGACCTGCCCGATGCCCTGCGCCTGGTGGGCCAGGCGCTGGATCAGCTGTTGCGCCAAGAACCGGCGCACATGGTGCTGGCCGTGCGCGTGCGCTTTGCCGGCGCGTCTGGCGCGCACGCGGCGCTGCTGCGCAGCGACCAGCAGCTGCGCCACGAGGTCATCGCCCAGGCCGTGGCGCTGAACCCCGAACGCCTGTGGATTGAGAAGGTCATCGCAGACACCCAGCCCCTGCCGCTGGCCCAGGCCCCGGCCAGCGGCGCTGCCGCCAACGCCTTCGCCGAATTGCAAGACCTGGCGCGCAGCGCCGCGCACGATGCAGACTTTGTGCGCGCCTTGCAAACCGGCTGGCAAGCCGTGCTGGAAAAGCTGCCGCACGAGGTGCTGGCGCAGGTGCCCGAGCTGGCCGCGCTGCGCCAGCAGCCCGAAGAGGCGCTGGCCGCGCAGCTGCATGACGCGCTGGCGCTGCTGGGCACACGCACCGGCGCGGCGGCAGACGCCGGCCGTTGATGACAGAGAAGGCACGCCATGCGCATCAACGAATTCAAGCTCATCCGCTACGGCAAGTTCACCGACCGTACGCTGCACCTGCCCGCCCGGGCGAGCGCGCAGCGCGCGGACATCCACCTCATCGTCGGCCCCAACGAGGCCGGCAAGTCCACGCTGCGCCAAGCCATTGGCGACTGGCTGTTCGGCTTCCCCACGCGCACGCCCATGGGCTTTGTGCACCCCATGCCGGAGCTGCGCCTGGGCGGCAGCTTGCAGCGCACCGGCGAAGGCACCGCCAACGCGGTCAGCCTGGCGTTCGAGCGCGCCAAGGGCAACAAGAACACCCTGCGCACCCCTGAAGACGCTGTGCTGCCCGACACCGCGCTGGCGCCCTGGCTGGCCAGCCTGCAGCGCGAAGCCTACGAACGCATGTATGGGCTCGACCATGATCGGCTGGTGGCTGGCGGCGCCGACATCCTTGCCGCCTCCGACGACATCGGCCGCCTCCTGTTCCAGTCCGCCGCCGGCATCGAGCATTTGGGCGATACGCTACAAAAGCTGGAGCTTGAAGCCGATGCCCTGTGGGCGCCGCGCAAGGCCGGTTCACGCCTGTACTACCAGGCACGCGACGACTTCGAGGCCGCCGGCAAAGACCTCAAACAACACCTGTTGCGCGCCAAGGACTGGCAGGCGCAGCACCAGGCGCTGCAAACCACCGCCGCGCAGCTGCACGAGGCCCGCCAGCAGCATCAGGGGGTGGCGCAGCAGACCAGCCGGCTGGAGCGCATCCGCCGCGTGGCGCCGCTGCTGCAAACGCTGGACGCCGCACGCCAGCAACGCGACCAACTGCTGGCCCAGGGCAACATCGCCCTGCTGGACGAAGACGCCGGCCAACGGCTGGCCCAGGCTCGGCAACAGCTGGCGCTGATCCAGGCCGACATGCAGCGGCTGGCGCAAGAAAAGACGCAGCTCACGGACGCGCTGGCCGCCACGCAGGTCAACCACGACCTGCTGGCGCGCGCCGGCGACATCACCGAGCTCAACGAACGCCGGCTGCAGTTTCGGGCGCACGGCAGCGACATCGCCAAGCGCACGCAAGAAGTCCACGCCCACTGGCAGCGCGTACAAGAGCTGGCCGGCGCCCTGGGCTGGGCGGCCGACACCGAAGACGCGGTGCGCCAGCGCCTGCCGGTAGCGGCCGTGCGCGCGCGCCTGGCGCGCCTGCTCAAGCAGCACGGCGGCGTCGATCAAGACCTGCGCCAGGCCCAGGCCCAACTGGCCGAGCGCCAGCAGCAAATCGCCCAGCTTGCGCAGCAACTGCAAGCCCTGCCGGCACCAACCGCGCACCCCGGCCTGGCCCAGGCGCTCGACGATGCGCTGCCGTTTGCCAGCCACGACAGCACCCGGCGCGACGGGCAGCAAAAAGCCAGCGCCCTGGCGGACAAGATCGAGACCGCCCTGGCCGCCATGGGCAACTGGCGCCAGAGCCCGCAGGCCTTGGCCGGCATGCTGGCTCCGCAAGCCGCTGCCGTGCAGGCCTTGCAACAGCGCCAGCGCGACGAAGCCCGGCAGGCGCAAACCTCGCACGAGGCCGCCGAGGCCAAGGCGCAAGACATCGCCCAGGCCGAACTGGCGCTGCAGCAGCTGGTGCGCCAATTCCACCCCGTGTCGCTGGAGCAATTGCAGCAGGCACGGCAGGCGCGCGACAGCCTGTGGCAGACCATCAAGGCCGCGCCCGCGCAACTGCCCCAGCAGGCCGGCGCATTTGAAAACCACCTGGCGCAGGCCGATCAGCTGGCCGACACCCGCCTGGAGCGTGCCCGGCACGAGGCCGACCGCCAGGCCAGCGCCCAGCGCCTGGAGCAGCTGCAACTCGAACTCAGCCAGCTGCAGCAACGCAGCGCGGCGGCGCAGGAGCGCGCCCACGGCTGCGCCGCCGAATGGCAAACCCTGGCCGCTGCCGGCAGCCTGCCGGCCCTGCCGCTGGACCTGGCCGGCGCCTGGCTGCAACAGCGCCAAACCGCGCTCGCCCTGGTGCAGGAACAGGCCGAGCTGGAGCAGCAAACCCACGCCAGCCAGCAGGCCGCCGACGCGGCACACCGCAAGCTGTGGGCTGCGCTGCACGCCGGCAGCGACAACAGCACCTCGACGCCTCCCTCCGCCCCCCTGGCCGAATGCCTGCGCCAGGCGCGCGCCCTCATCAAGGCGGCAGACCAGGCCCAGGGGCAGCGCGACACCCTGTCCCGCCAGCTGGCCGACTGGCAAGCGAGCCTGCCTACCCTGCAAAGCGCGGTGGACAAAGCCCAGCAGGCCTGGCAGCAATGGCAAAGCCGCTGGCAGGCGGCGCTGGTGGATGCGGCCTACCCCGCCAGCGCGCAGCCCGACAGCATCGAAGCCGAGATCGACACGCTGCAAGACATCGACCGGCTGCTGGGCAGCATGCGCAGTACCCGCAGCGACCGCATCGACGCCATGCAGGCCGACCTCGACGGCCTGGCCATCAGTGCCCAGGCACTGGCGGCGCGCCTGGCCCCGGAGCTGGCCACCCAACCCGCGCCGGAGATTGCGCTGGCTCTGGCGCAGCAGCTGGAAGGCGCCCGGCAGGCCCAGGAGCGCGCCGACCAGCTGCAGGCCCGGCTCGACAAGGCCGAGGCAGAACTCCACGCAGCACACAACAAGCAACAGGCCATCGATGCCGGCCTGGCGCCCCTGCTGGCGGCCGCTGGCTGCAGCGACCTGGACAGCCTGGCCAGCGCCATCGATCGCTCAGACCAGCGCCGGCACATCGACCAGCACATCCACACCACCGCGCAGGAACTGGCCCACGCCGCAGACGGCTACCCCGAGCCCGAACTGCGCGCGCAGGCCAGCCACGCCGACCCCGACGCCGTCAAGGCCGAGCTGCACACCCTGGCCCAGCAGTCGGGCGCGCTGCTGCAGCAGATCGAAGCCCTGAGCAGCCGCCACGGCAGCCAGCAGGCGGCGCTGGATGCGCTCGACGGCGCCAGCCATGCCGCCCAGGCCGAGGCGCGGCGGCAAGAGGCCATCGCCACCATGGCCGATGCCGTGCAGCGCTACACCCGGCTGAACAACGCCTCACGGCTGCTGCGCTGGTCCATCGAAAAGTTTCGCCAAACCCGGCAAGGCCCCATGTTGGCACAAGCGTCCAGCATCTTTCGCACGCTCACCCAAGACCAGTTCGACCGCCTGCTGGTGGATGCCGAAGGCCACAGCCCGCGCCTGATCGGCGTGCGCAGCTCGGGCGCGCCGGTGGACGTCACCGGCATGAGCGAAGGCACGCGCGACCAGCTCTACCTGGCGCTGCGCCTGGCGGCCCTGCAACTGCAAACCGCGCAAGGCCAGGCCCTGCCCTTCATCGCCGACGACCTGTTCATCAACTTCGACGACGGCCGCACGCTGGCCGGCCTGAAGGTGCTGGGCGAGCTCTCGCGCCACCTGCAAATCATCGTGCTCACGCACCACGAGCACCTGCTGCCGCTGGCGCAGCAGGCGCTGGGCAAAGATCTGAATGTGGTGCGGCTGTAGTGGTGTGGTGCTAATCACTTTGCTTGATTAGCAAGGAGTCTCAGACTCCTTCCCCCTCTGGGGGAAGGCAGGGATGGGGGCTGATGTGACGGCGACGTGGCGACATCGACGAACGCGTGGTGCTGCCCCTGTCAACTCACTTTGATAGCAAACAACGCTTATTTGGCAACGGCTTTAACTCCCTCGCCCCCTTGGGGGAGAGGGTGGGGGTGAGGGGGTGATCGGGTGCAGCGCCCGCTTTTACGACCCTCACCCCACCCTCTCCCGCCAACGGGAGAGGGAGAAACAGCCGCAAAGCGTTGCTGATGTTGCATGACGCACTATAAAAATGTGTGCATCCCGAGGGGGTGAGGGGCGTTGGCGGCAGGTACACAGTCAGAAAACCTCAGCCACCAATTGAACCCGGGCCGCAGTGGCGCGCACTTCCTTCATGCGTCCATGTCCAGGCAGCACCTTTTCCGCAATGGTCACCAGCCCGACTTGCTCCAACTCATCCAGGTCACGCTTGACTGCGCTGCGGTCTCGTTGCAGTCGCGCAGCAATATCCGTAATCGACCCAGGCGCCTCCTTGACCGCTCGAAACAAGGCCAAGCGGGTCTCGGTGATGAGCTTCATCACGTCGGCAGGGTCTTCAAAGCTGATGGTGCGCACCGCTTCGAGGGCTTTGCCACGGTCAGCCGCCTTGGCCAATCGACGGCCTCGTGCGAAGAAATCTTCTTCGGTGCCGGTCTTAATGATGAGCTTGGTCATTTGCGGCCTTTCAATGCAGTCCAATCCAGTTCAAAGCGCTCTTCAACGTCTTCATAGCTGATGAAGTCGATGGCTTCGACAGCGCCAAAGTAATGCCGATGGTGAAAGCCATGGGCGTTGTCATAGCCAACCACCCGCCCGTTGTCTCCGGCATGAAGGTTGTGATTGATATAGGCGAGGTTGTAGCGCGTAATCCGTCCCGCACAAGCGGCGCAAGTCTTTGATTCTGCTTTGTGATTGATATAGGCGAGGTTGTAGCGCGTAATCCGCCCCTGGTCATCAATCCATACTTCCCGCCGCAGGCGCCCATTTCCACGCTTGTCGGGAATCTTGTGCGATTCGTCGTGAATTTTTACCTCAGGCATGATTCATCGTATCACCCCTGACCCGTCTATGGCTCCGACTTCAGTGCACAGCGAAGGCCCACTGAAGCTCCTGATCGGAACCGCCCCAATCCGTCGGCAAGCTTGCGACGCTGCCGCCACGCGCCGAGCCGCCAGACAATGGCCGCATGGCATTCCTGGGTTGATCCAATGACACAGTGCCACGATTCACCCCAATGGAGAACAGCATGCCCCCCATCACCACCTACACCCAACTCGAAGACTTCGGCCGCATTCGCCTCTCGCGCAATTTTTTCATGCGCGACTTTCTGCACAGCGAGATTGCCGTCTGGCATGGCCTGCGCAATGTGCCCGTCAACCCTGATCTGGCGGTGCGCAACGGCCGCATGCTGTGCGAGCAGCTGCTGGAGCCGCTGCAGACCACCTTCGGGCGCATCCACATCCGCTCCGGCTACCGCTCGCCCGAGGTCAACGACCTGGGCAACCGCAACAACCTCAACTGCGCCAGCAACGAGAAGAACTGCGCGCGCCACATCTGGGATCACCCCGATGCCAACGGCCAGCACGGCGCCATGGCCTGCATCGTCGTGCCCTGGCTGGTGGACTACATGCAAAAAGGCAGCTCCTGGACAGCCATGGCCTGGTGGATTCACGACCACCTGCCCTACGCCAGCCTGTACTTCTTTGCCAAGCTGGGCGCCTTCAACATTGGCTGGCACGAAGCGCCCGAGCGCCGTATCGACAGCTACGCCCCGCCCAAGGGCTGCCTGACTCGCCCGGGCATGGCCAACCATGGCGGCACGCATGCCAGCGAATACCCCGGGTTCCCGCAGCTGGTGCGTCCTGCCGCCAGGAGCACTGGCGTCAGCGCCGTGAACGCCGCACCGGCACTACCTGCGGCTCCCGCAACCTCCATTGCCGCACCCACCACCCCGCGCGCCGTGGCTGCCCCCATGGCCGCCACACCAACGACGCGCACGCCCGCCTTCACCCCACCTGCCTTTGCACGCAACCAACCCACCATGACCACCACCTTCCCTGCATCCAACGGTGGCCCCATTCGCTACCGCGCCATCCACGAAAAAACCCTGTGGCGCAAAGCCGGCGGGCACGCCTCCCTGGACAGCGCCATCCATGGCGCCAACGGAGCCGCCGCCTTGTTCCGTGGCAAGGTGAGCATCGACTACGCCACGCACGGTCAGCCACGCTACGCCGTGGTCTGGCAAGAAGGGCAGGGCACGGGCTACGTCATCAAGCCCGACGCCAGCCAGCCCCAGGACATCCGCGTGCAAAGCGTGCCGGTGCAAAAGCTGCAAGCTTTCGAGGTCGCCGGGCAGGCCAGCGCGGCGCAGCTGGAAGCGCTGTTTCAGCCTTGATGCAAACAGATCCCTGCTTCAAGCATCAAAAAGAGGAAGACATGCGCACCACCCTCGACATCTCCGACGACGTGCTGCTGGCGGCTAAAGAGCTGGCGCGGCGTGGCAAAAAGCCGCTGGGACAGGTCATCAGCGAACTGGCGCGCAAAGCCTTCACGCTGCCCGATGACCACAGCGCGGCGGCCGGTACGGCAAAAAACGCGGACAACCCGTTGGCGGCGCTCGGCATTCACCCCCTGCCGCCGTGCGGCGTGGTCGTCAGCAACGAACACATCGACCGCCTGCGCGACGAAGAGGGCGTCTGACATGCGGGCGCTGCTCGACGTCAACGTGCTGATTGCCCTGCACGACAGCAACCACATCCATCACGCCGAAGCCGCCCGCTGGCTGCAAACGCATGCCGAACAAGGCTGGGCCAGTTGCCCGCTGACGCAAAACGGTTGCCTGCGCATCATGGGCCAACCGGGTTACGCCAACCCTCAGCCCTTGCCCATACTCACGGCCATGCTGGCGCAGTCCACGGCCACGCGTTTTCACCAGTTCTGGCCCGACGACATCAGCCTGCTCGATAGCAGGCACTTCAACCACACCCACATCCACGGCCCGCGCCAGCTGACCGACATGTACCTGCTGGCGCTGGCCTTGCACCACGGCGGGCGCTTGGTCACATCTGATCATCATCTGAAAGGGTTCTCTCGCCTGTGCAGGTGGCGTCGCGCCCGGCGCGTCAACACGGGCTCTCAAGCAATCGCCTCAAAGGGCAGCCACCCAGTTCTCCACCGCCAAGCCAGGCACCCGACAAAATTCACGCTCGTTGTTGGTCACCAGCACCCAGCCCTCGGCGCGTGCATGGGCGGCAATCCACAGGTCGTTGTTGCCAATGGGCTGCCCGGCGCGCTCCAGGGCGGCGCGGATCTGGCCGTAATGTGCACCGGCAGCGGGTGCCAGGGGCATAACCTGAATGGCAGCTTGCAACTGCTGCAGCACCGCCAGCGCCTTGTCCCGGGCCTGGCTTTTTTCTGCGCCGTGCTGCAACTCGCCCAGGGTGACCACCGACATGGCCAGCGCATCAGAACTGAGCTGCTCGAACCGCGCGCGCACGGCGGGCGGGTTGTGCTTGGCGATGTAGATGCAGATGTTGGTATCGAGCAGGTAGCGGATGGCCATTCAAAACGCCTCGCGCTCTTGGGGCAGGGCGTCGCCCCGGCCATCTTGCATGAAGTCCGCCGGCAAGCTGGCCAGCGCATCAAAAATGGCCGCCGCGCTGGCCGGGCGCTCGCGCAGCACGATGTCATTGCCCTGGCGGAAGATCTCCACCTGCTCGGCGTTGAAGCGAAATTCCTTGGGCAGGCGCACGGCCTGGCTGTTGCCGGACTGGAAAACACGAGCGTAGGTCATGGAAGTCCCTCATAGATATACGGAAAGTATATACATTGGGTGTTGTGTGTCAAACGTGGACATCTGCATGGCCTGAGGTGCTGATCCAATTTCACCTTCCAGCGAACCGCTCCCATCCCGCCAAAATTGCCGGACAACAGGCTTGCTGAGCCTGGCTCTTCAAAGCTCGTCCATTCACTGCATCTCAACCCTGCCCAACAAACTCCCAAGGGTTGAACAGCGCCACCCCCATGTGCACAAAATCCCGCACATTGCGCGTCACCAGCGTCAGGCCATGTTGCAAGGCCGTGGCGGCAATCAGCGCATCATGCGGTGGCGCCGGGTCGGGCACATGCAGCGGCGCGCAACACTGCACCGCCGCGTCGTCCACGGGCAAACTGCGCTCGGCAAACAAGGCGCGCACGCCATCCAACCATGCCCGCAAAGCCTGTGCTTGCGCGGCATCGCGCCGTTGCAACCGCAAAATTCCGATATCAATCTCCAGCCACGTCAGCACGCTCACGTACTGGGCCGCCAAAGGCACGCTGGCCGCCCAGGCCAGCACGCGCGCATCCGCCTGCGGCTTGCCGGTGCGCAACTCGGAGATCACGTTGGTGTCGAGCAAATACATCAGCGCGGCTCGTGCTCACCAAATTCGGGAATGCGCAGGGTGATGTCAGCGGCGCCCGGGCGTTCGGGCAAAGGCAACTCGCCCCCCGAGGGCGCATCCACCCCCCGCATGGCCTGCAACAAACTCTCGCCGCCCACCTGCCCGGTCAGGCGGTAATAGTCCTCAATCTTGAGCACCGCCAGAGAGGGCTTGCCGCGCTCGGTAATGATCACCGGCCCCTGCTGCGCCGCACGCTTGACTGCCGCCGCATCGCGCGCAAAGGTGCGGCTGTTCATGGTGGCAATGCTCATGACCGCCTCCTCAAATTGGTTGTCTGTATGTTACGACAAAAAAACGGCGCCAGCAAACAGCCGTGAAACCTGCCATGCGAGGTCCCGCGTACGGCAAGCTTGCGATGCATCTCGGAGAGTCGATGTGGGCCAACAATCCATCCATCGCAACAACACACCAGAAGGAAACACACCATGACTCTCCCCCAAGCCATCGCCTTCGGCACCGCCGGCGACAAACTCTCGCGCAAGATCACGGGCACCAACGAGGTGAGCGTCACCCGCAGCACCATTGCCACGGGTGCCGGCGCCGCCCTGGGCGCGGCCGGCGCGGGCGCGCTATCGGTGGGTGCCGGCGCGGTTGGCCTTACCGCCGTGGCTACCGTGGCCGCACCGGTGGCCGTCCCAGTCGCCATCGTCGCCGGCGGCATTGGTTTGCTGTGCAGCCTGTTCGAGTGACCACCTGGTTCGTCAGCCGCCACCCCGGCGCCCTGCACTGGATGCGCCAGCACGGCCCGGCCTATGACCAGCATGTGCCGCACCTCGACCCCGCCCAGGTGCAGCCGGGCGATGCCGTCATCGGCACGCTGCCCGTGAACCTGGCGGCGCAGGTGTGCGCGCGCGGCGCGGCGTATTGGCATTTGGCGCTGGGTGTGCCGGCACAAAGCCGTGGGCGTGAGCTGAGTGCCGATGAACTGCTGGCCCTGGGTGCTACGCTGCAACGTTTTAACGTTCAATCTCACAAATTCAAACCTGCACCATGACCACAACCCTGCACCTGTGTATTGCCACCGGCCAGAACGCCGCCAACTTCATTCCGCTCAAGCAACTGGCGGCGCACACCATCTGGATTCTGGAAACGCCCGACATGCAAAAGCAGCAAAGCGCCAAGGCCTTGAGCACCGCGCTCAAGTCAGCGCTGCCCGAGGCGCAGATCCGCACCCTGGCGTTTGACGACAGCACGCCCCAGGCCATGCAGGCCGCCGCTCTGCAACTGGCCTGCGACGAGCTCGACGGCAAGGACGTGGTGTTTCACGCCACCGGCGGGACCAAGCTGATGGTGCTGGCCATCCACCAGCAGCTGCTCAACCTCGCCGCTGGCCAGGGCAGCTACCGCCTGCTCTACGCCGACACCGCACACCAAACGCTCAGCTGGATGGGCGATGAGCCCCGCCAGGAGCCCATGGCCGACGTGCTCACGCTCAACGAGCAGCTCTTGCTGCGCGGCTACCGCAGCAGCAACGACACCCGCCCTGCCGCCATCCAGCAGCGCGCCAGCGAGCGCGCCAAGGTCACCCGCCTCATGGGCGAAAAATCTGCACAGATCAAAGGTTTTTTAGGAGCGCTCAACTTCCACGCTCGCCAAGCCGCTGACGGCAAGAGCCTGGTGCGTGAGTTCGACTACCTGCCCAATACCCACAGCCCCGCAGGCAAGCTACTGGAGCTGGCCCAGCTGCAAGGGCTGCTCAGCATCGATGAAAACTATAACCAAATCACCTTCGCCAGCGCCGAGGTGGCGGAATACTTCTGCGGCGGCTGGGTCGAGGAATACGTGTTTCTCAAATTCACCGGCACCCTGGCACCCGCCCAATACACCCTGGGCGCGCAAATCACGCACAGCGTAAGCAAAACCAGCAACGAAATCGACGGCATTGCCGTAGCCCACAACCGCGCCCTCATCATTGAGTGCAAGGCCAAAAAGCAAGACCAGGCACAAGACGCCATCTACAAGCTCGGCCAGCTCGTCAAGCAGGTGGGCGGCCTGATGGCACGCGGCCTGTACGTCAGCGCCCGCCAGGTGAGTGACACCGACCGCGCCCGCGCCCGGGAATACGGTGTGGACGTGCTCGCTGGTGAAGAACTGGCCACCCTGAGTGACTACCTGCGCCAATGGAAAGACAACGCCCGCGCATGAAACCCCACCCCCACACCCTGCTCGCCACCACCGGCGCCTCACCCCAGGTCATCACCGAAACGCTCTACGCCATCCACCACAGCAATGCACAGTGGCCCGATGCGCTGTTTCTCATCACCACCAGCTTTGGCAAGCGCAAGGCCGTGCAAGGTCTGCTCGAAGAAGGCCACCTGCAGCGCCTGTGTACGCAGCTGCAACGCCCGCTGCCCGCCTTTGACGCCAGCCATGTACTCGTCGCACCAGGTGCCGACGGCCAGCCGGTGGAAGACGCGCGCTCCGTGGCCGACCACGAGGCGCTGGCCAACTTCATCATGACCGTGGTGCGCGACCGCACCCAGGCCAGCCAGGGCAGCCTGCACGCCTCATTGGCCGGCGGGCGCAAGACCATGACGTTCTACATCGGCTACGCCATGAGCCTGTTTGGCCGCGCGCAAGACAGCCTGAGCCATGTGCTGGTGAGCGAGGGCTACGAAAACATCCCCGGCTTCTGGTTCCCCACCACGGATGCGCCGCACCGCCACATCACCTGCCGTGACACCACCCTGGACGCCAGCCTGGCGCAGGTCACGCTGGCGCCCATCCCCTTTGTGCGCCACCGCCACGACCTGCCCCAGGTGCTGCTGCAAACCGGCACGGCGGTCAACTTTGCGCAACTGGTGCAGCTGATCAACCTGGGCGAGAACCCCGCAGCGCTGCGCCTGGAGGTCGATTTGCCGGCGGCCTGCATTCGCCTGAGCACCGTCGATTCAGACCTGCACCTGGTGTTTGCGCCCAAGCTGCTGGAGATGGCGTTCTTCACCCTCATGGCGCGCTGCACCGTGGGCGGCGAGAGCGACCTGACCCGCCCGCTCAAGGGCAACCCGGAAATCGGCCTGTCTGCCTCTTTACTGCAAGAGCTGCTGCCCCTGTGCGGCCTGGCCTGCAAAGACCGCCTGAGCGACAACCTGGCGGCGCTGGAGGACTGGAACGTTACCCAAGGGCAGCTCAAGGACAGCACGCTCGAAGCGCTGCGCAACGGCATCTCTGATACCTGGTTTGACCAGCGCAAAAACCAGCTCCTCACGTTATTCCTGCAGCAGTTACCCGCCAGCCTGGCACGCTGGGTGCAGCCGGCCACCATTTGGGACGAAGACGGCCAGCGTCTGGGACGCGAAGCGATCGACAAAACCCCAAAAAAAGGCGGCTACGGCCTGCACCTGGAGCCCCACCAAATCCGCATCGTGGACATGCCCCAGCGTTGATGTCGCGCCAGCATGTCCTCAATGGTGCATAGGCAACCGCACATCTACTTTTAATAGCGCCTCACGCAATACAGATACAGCTTATCTGCTGTTTCTCCTGACTAGTACAGCGACACGGAGGTATAGGAACAAGATGAAAGCGATGAATTCGCGCCCAGGGCAAGGCGCAAACCGCAGCGATAGCCATAGCTATCGCGAGGATTTGCAACGCCGCCATGGGTGCGAAGGCGCGCTTTCATGTTTCGATATTACCGAGTTGCTGTACTAGCCTCAGACTGGGCTGCGAGCCCTCACCCCCACCCTCTCCCTGAGGGAGAGGGTGCAAAGCCGGCGCAACCGGTCGCCCTCGCCCCTTTGGAGAGGGGGGCTAAGGCAGCGCGCATTGGCATAAGCCCCCTCTCCCCCAACCCCTCTCCCGCAAGGGGAGAGGGGAGCGAAGATGCATCTATTTTTAATAGCGCCTCACGCAATACAGATAAGGGTTAACGGCTGTTTTTCCTCTCCCCTTGCGGGAGAGGGTTGGGGAGAGGGGGAGAAACGCCTGCACCAACCGCTTTGGCAAGCTTGCCCGCCCACCGCCAGGCAAGCACGCGCAACACAATCCTTTCATCGCCACCCCACCGGCACATTCTTGAAAGGACACCCCATGACCATCAACTGGCCTTCCGTGGCCGCCAAGGCAGCAGCAGCAGCGCTCGTCGCCGCCGCTGCAGCGCTGGCCGAAGCCCTCAGCGAAAAGCGCTGAGCCCACCACCCAAGGCTGCACCCACCCCATGGCCCGCAGCCTCTACCTCGTCGCCTACGACGTATGCAACCCCAGGCGGCTGGCCCGGGTCACGCGCTACTTTCACAGCTACCGCGTGGCGGGGCAAAAGTCAGTGCCCGAAATCTGGGTCACGCCCGCCGAGCTGGCGCACATCCAGGCCGACCTGCGCCGCCTGCTGCAAGAGGGCGAAGACCGGTTGCAACTTATCGCCCTCGATCCGCGCATGACGCCGCGCTGCATGGGCCAGGCCGAAAGCTTCAAGGCCACGCACTTTTGCGTGACCTGAGAGCCGAACAACACCGCTAAACATCGCCAAAGGACAGACATGAGCACCCTCTTCGTTGACCGCCGCGACATTGCACTGGAGCACGACAGCGGCGCCCTCATCATTCGCGACGGCGGCGAGCGTATCGCCACCGTGCCCCTGGCGCCCATTACCCGCGTCGTACTGCGCGGCAATGCCCAGCTCACGGCCAGTCTGCTCGCCACATTGGGCGAGCGCGGCATTGGCGTGCTGGTGCTCACCGGCCGCCAGGGCAAGCCCAGCCTGTTCTTTGGCCGCCCGCACAACGACGCACGCCTGCGCGTCGAGCAAACCCGGCGCAGCCTGCAAGACGACTTTTGCCTGGCGTATGCGCAACGCCTGGTGCAGCGCAAGCTCGAACGCCAATGCCAATGGATCGATGCAGCGCGCGAGCACTACCCCGCCCAGCGCTACCCCTTGAGCCAGGCGCTGCGCCAGCTGCAAGAACAGCTGCCGCAAATCGCCCACACCCGGCGCCTGGACAGCCTGCGCGGCCTGGAGGGCGCCGCCGCCAGCGGCTACTTTGCCGGCCTGCGCGCCGTGGTGCCCGCCAGCCTGGGCTTTCATGAACGCAACCGCCGCCCGCCGCGCGACCCGTTCAACGCCCTGCTGTCGCTCACCTACACCCTGGCGCACGCCGAAGCCGCCTTTACCCTGCACGCCGCCGGGCTCGACCCCTGCATCGGCTACTACCACCAACTGAGCCACTCGCGCGAATCGCTGGCCTGCGACATCATGGAAACCATCCGCCCCCTGGCCGACCGCCTGTGCCTGAAGCTGGTGGCACAGCAGGTGCTGACGGCCGAACACTTCAGCCAAAGCGACGCCGGCTGCCTGCTGGGCAAGGCCGGGCGCAGCCGCTACTACGGCGCCTACGAAGAACACGCCCAACCGCTGCGCCACGCCGTGCAACAAGAAGTCAGATCCCTGCGCCAGCGCATTGCGCCCGACATGCCGGAATTTGAATGCACCCGCCCCGACTACGACGGCGACATCTACGGCGCGCTGGCCGACAGCAGCGCCGAAGCCGCGGAGGCCACGCCATGAAAGAAACCATCATCTGCTACGACATCACCTGCCCGCGCCGCCTGGCGCGCATACACCGACTGCTGAAGAAACAGGCGCTGCCATTGCAATACTCGGTGTTCCTGTTCACCGGAACGGCCTTGCAACTCGACCGCTGCCTGGCGCAACTGGAGCGCCTCATGGACAAGCGCCACGACGACATCCGCGCCTACCCCCTGCCACAACGCGGCCTGCGCTGGAGCCTGGGCAAAGCCACCCTGCCCGAAGGCATCCACCTGGGCGACCTTCCAGCCCCGTGGAACGGCGTCATCGTGTAGCCCCCCGCCGAGTCGCAGGGGCCGACATTTACAATAGACAACGTCGAAGCCACCTTGCCCCATGCCCAGCCCGCACCCTGGAAAGACATCTCGGGCCCCAACGCCCAACGTCCATAAGGCACTCTGCAAGTGCTTGTCAGGCAAGGGTTTTTTCGACCTTGGAGCTCCAAACCAGCCCTGAATTCAAAGGGATTAAGACCACGATAGAAAATGATGCTATGGCTTTCATTTTGCTCCAAGCCAGCCCTGAATTCAAAGGGATTAAGACACGATGCGCTCGGCTTCCTCGTATGTGCACCCCAGGCTCCAAGCCAGCCCTGAATTCAAAGGGATTAAGACAAATCAGCTACTGCAGCATATAGCGCGGCTTTGCTCCAAGCCAGCCCTGAATTCAAAGGGATTAAGACGTAGAATTCGCTGCGGTTGTTACGGGTAGTTTGCTCCAAGCCAGCCCTGAATTCAAAGGGATTAAGACGCCTTGACGGTGCCGTAGTTCTGGTCGAACACGGCTCCAAGCCAGCCCTGAATTCAAAGGGATTAAGACACCGGCAGCTGTTGCTTGTGGCTGTAGTGGTGCGCTCCAAGCCAGCCCTGAATTCAAAGGGATTAAGACTCAATGGTTTCGGCGAGCCCCCGCTGGGCGGCTTCGGCTCCAAGCCAGCCCTGAATTCAAAGGGATTAAGACTAGGTGGACGCGACTACTGATAGCACTGCCGGCTCCAAGCCAGCCCTGAATTCAAAGGGATTAAGACGTGCCATCCAGGATGAAGAGGCCGGCTTCCAGGGCTCCAAGCCAGCCCTGAATTCAAAGGGATTAAGACACATAATCGGCCGCGTATTTTTCGTGTACATAGGCTCCAAGCCATCCCTGAATTCAAAGGGATTAAGACGGATGAGGCTTCAGTTGAAAACTTGTGAACGCTCCAAGCCAGCCCTGAATTCAAAGGGATTAAGACTGCGATAGCGCGCATCTCTTCGCGGCGCTCGAGCTCCAAGCCAGCCCTGAATTCAAAGGGATTAAGACTGCGGCTGCTCTCGTTCATACGCCGCGCGAACACTGCTCCAAGCCAGCCCTGAATTCAAAGGGATTAAGACCCCAATGCCGATGACATTGCCCGAGGCTGGAAAGGCTCCAAGCCAGCCCTGAATTCAAAGGGATTAAAACCAGTTGCCTATCTGCAGCCCGAAGGCCGCGAACGCTCCAAGCCAGCCCTGAATTCAAAGGGATTAAGACGCGAGCAGACTGGCCTCATGCGCTACACGCTTTACGCTCCAAGCCAGCCCTGAATTCAAAGGGATTAAGACAGATTGTGTCGTCAAGGAATGTGACTCTTACTGGCTCCAAGCCAGCCCTGAATTCAAAGGGATTAAGACCCCCAAGAACGTGCTGATCGACTCGGATGCTGAGCTCCAAGCCAGCCCTGAATTCAAAGGGATTAAGGCACCTGTGGCCCGCGCCTTTATAAGGGAGTAGAGCGGTTAATAAATCAACGACTTACAGATCCGCCCAACCAAGCCATCCAACCATGCCCATCACTCCCCTGCACTTCGGTATCCGGCTCTATGCCGTTTCGTGTGGAACTTGGCAATAGCTACCAAGTGCGGCGGGGAGCCTTGGAGTACAAGAGCTGACATTGGACGACAACATTGGAAACATGATCGTGCCCAAAGCAGCAGTCAAGGATTCACAAGGCTTGTCGCCTCAACA